>ENA-OFCE01000087-OFCE01000087.1-metagenomes-genome-assembly--contig:-NODE-87-length-70464-cov-4.845517_pt1 | contig 70464 bp, 50 predicted proteins | sample MGYA00153388_OFCE01 | MGnify analysis MGYA00153388
TATCTTTTTTTTATTTAATTATTTTTTAAAGGAAAAAAAGGATGCCGCTACTATCCCTAAGCCTTAGCACTCCGATTTTACATTTTTTATATATTGATTTAAACCTCACAACGGGTTTAAAGTTTATCTTTAATAAAAAAAAATATATTACTAATTATTTAATCAACCTTTTCCTCCACTTAATTAATTCGTACCAAATAACTGAAATAAAACCTATACTTATTGAAATTAATAATTGAAGTAAATTCAATTTTTCAAATTCAAAAAAAGTTGATAATGCATTAATGTAAATTATCATTAATGTAATACAAATAGTTATGCTAATAATTAACAATACTAAATTGTTTTTATAATTAATGGTTGTAAAGATGGAATAGTAAAATGAGCGGTTTACTAAAGTCAGTATAATATTTGCTGTAATTAGCGTGCAGAAAACCATGGTTCTAGTTAAAGTTTCAGAATAACCTACATACAAAGCAAATTGATAGATACTTAATGTACCAATTGTAATTGCAAGTCCTTGAAATACACTTGTCGATAATTCATTTAAATTAAAGAAATTTGTGGTGTAAGGACGAGGTTTTTGTTGCATCGTATTTTGTTCCATCGGTTCATTTTCATAAATAATTGAACAAGTTGGGCCCATAATTAATTCTAAAAAAATAACATGTACTGGAGAAAATATATTTGGGTAAAGCCACCCAAGAGCGAGTGGTATAAAAACAGTCAGAATAATTGGGATATGAATTGAAATTATATATTGAATTGCCTTTTTAAGATTTGAATAAATTTTTCTACCCATGGCAATAGCATTCACCATTTCTAAAAGGTCATCTTCTAATAGTATTAATGACGCGGCTTGTTTTGCAATCTCAGTACCTTTTTTGCCCATGGCTATTCCAATATGTGCAGCTTTCAAAGCAGGTCCATCATTTACTCCGTCGCCTGTCATGGCTACAATTTCATTGTTTGCTTTTAATGCATTTATTATTTTTAATTTTGCATCTGGAAACATGCGGGTAAATAAATTTGTATCTAAAACAATTTTCTTTAAATCAGGATCATTTAATTGCATTAATTCATCGCCCGAAATACTTTTTTCATATCCTTTAAATCCGATTTGTTTGGCGATGGTAGACGTAGTAGCAGCATTATCTCCAGTTATAATTTTAACTGCAATACCTGCATCGTAGAAACTTGCTAGAACCGATTGAATATTCTTTTTTGGTGGATCATAAAAAGCCAGAATACCTTTAAATGAAAACTTAAAGTCTTGTTGTTTTTCAGGGAAATTAGTTGATTTAAAATTACTTTCACCTACCGCAATAACTCGGTATCCATTAGAGGTTAATAAACCTATAGCATTTTGAATTTCATTTTTTTCCACATCAGAAAGATTTGAAAGTACGATTATTGCTTCAGGAGCACCTTTTGTAGCGATAATCCAATCTCCATTAGTATTTTCAAATATATGTGTCATCATTGGAGGTTTCCCTTCCAATGGATACTCATGTATCAATTTGTAATTTATTCTTTCATCTATTTCTGCTTCTTTAGCATAGATTTCGTGAATTGCAATTTCCATTGCATCGAATGGGATTGGTTCACTTGCCCATAAAGAAAGATTAATTAATTCTTTTTCATCATCCGATAATCCATTTTTAACATCAGTTATTTTATTTGATTTTAAAACAAATAATTTTGCAAGGGTCATTTTATTTTCAGTTATCGTACCCGTTTTATCTGTACAAATAACTGTTGCACTTCCTAATGTTTCTACTGTTTTCATTTGCTTTACTACAATACCCATTTTCATTAATCGCCATGCACCTAATGCCATAAAAGTGGTAAACGCAACTGGAATTTCTTCGGGTAATATGCTCATTGCTAGCGTTAAAGACTTCAACAGACTGCTAAGAATCACATATGTTTGGAAATAATTAATACCCCAAACTATCAGGAAAACAACAAGCCCGACAAGCACCATTTTTTTAACAAAATTATTTATTTGGACTTCCAGAGGTGTTTTTTCTTCTTTTATATTCTCTAGACTTTTTCCAATTTTTCCTAATTTGGTTTCATTCGCTATTTCTGAAATTACTGCGATAGCTAATCCGCTGGCAACGGTAGTACCCAGATATATTCGATTATCTTCTTTTGATTTGTCCTTATAAACCGATAAAGATTCCCCCGTTAAAATTGCTTCGTTTACCGAAAAATCATTTGAATGAATAATCGTTCCATCTGCCGAAATAGAAACTCCTTCTTCAACCATTAAACTATCGCCGATAACTAAATCTTCACTATTAATTTCTATTACTTCACCTTTTCGAATTACTTTACAAACCGGACGAGTAAAGTCTTTCAATTTAGCTATTGCATTTCTACTTCTTGAATCTTGAAATAAGGATATAGCAGAAACTAAAACGATGGCAGATATCATAAAAATGCCATCACCAATATCACCACTAACAAAATATATTGCTGCTGCTATGAATAGCAAAATAAGCATGGGTTCTTTTGCAAGACTCTTCAAAGCTTCCAAAAAACCATTCGTTTTTTTATAGTTAAGCTTGTTTATTCCATGAAGTTTTCTTGACTCAAGAACTTGTAAATCAGATAATCCACTTATATTAAAGTTAATTGCAGACATCCTTTTGGTTTTATTATGTAAAATTAAGATCGCCTGCTTCCGGATAGAAGTTTTATGAAGCGTAATTCAAACACAAATTAGGTTTTTTAAGTAATTTTAACGTTAGTTAAATTAATACTTTCAAGTTTTTTACCAATTATCTTTTAAAAACACCTGCGATAAAACTTATAATACTCGATTTTTTTTCCGCTTTATTTTCTTCGTTTTCAATGATCTGATCTCCTGTTTTTGCTGTAGATTTTGCATCTCCATTATCTCCAATCAAATATCCATACGGTTTTAAATCATCCACCTCATCAAAAACTATTTTTAATATCCCAAGAAAGGGAATAAACAAAATCATACCTGCAACGCCCCAAAGTTGCCCCCCCACTAATAATGCAATTATGGTAGCAAACGGATTTATCTTTACTTTAGAACCTACAATACTGGGTGTTAGAAAATTATTTTCGAGAAACTGAGTAAAATAGCAAACACCTAGAGTTGCAACAGCATACCATAAACTGTCTTTAGTAAGTAATGCCATAGCTATTGGAAAAAGGCTTCCAATTAAAACTCCGATGTATGGTATAATATTTAAAAATCCAGCCAAACATCCGAAGAAAATTGCATGCGGAATGCCTAATATTAAAAATCCAACGCTGTTTAAAGTTGAAAGTATTACCATAACTATTAGTACACCAGAAAGATATGATTGAGTTACTGAACTGGTTTTTACTAAAATAGTATTAGTTTGTTCATGATTTTTAACATCAGCAATCATTAAAATAAATTTTCTAATTCTTGTTCGGTAAAATAAAAAGAAGAAAATGTAAATTACAATAATAAATATGGTTGCTAATGTACCCGTTGTCGTAACTAAAACTCCTCTTGCAATAACATCTAAATTTTCAGTTAAACCGTTAATCTGATCTTTAAAATAATTGTTTTGCTCTTTCGCTGATATATTGGTTTGCTTTTGAATAAAAGAAGTCAATAAGTCAAATCGTTCAATTAATTTTTCTTTAAGCATAGGTAAATCTTCAGAAAAGCCCATAATTTGTGTAGAAAAAAGAAAAATAAAACCCGCAATTACGGAAACAATAATAAGTAAACACATTATTATTGCCAAAGCACGGGGAAATCTATGCTTTTCCAAAAATCTACTAATTGGTAACATAAGCATTGCAATCAATGCTGCAAAACTTAGAGGAACAATCATACTAGCAGCATAATTTAATCCACTGAAAAGAAGCGTTAAAAATAAAAGTAGTAAGGTTAACCTAAATAAAGGTTGCTCTGTCGTTGATTTAGGTATTAGTGTCTGCATTTTTACTTTTAAACAAATTAGCTACCAAAATTAAACATACCTATATAGCATCTGCAACAACAAATGTACTTCCTCCAATGAAAATCATATCTTCAAGTTGGGCATTATTTTTCGCATTTTTTAAAGCAGTTTGCACATCTGGAAATGCAAAACCAATTAAATTAAACGCAAGAGCTTTTTCCTGCAATATTGATTCATCCATTGCTCTTGGGATAGATGCTTTACAAAAATAATATTGAGCTGTCATGGGCAACATGGATAAAACTTTTTCAATATCCTTATCATTCACCATTCCGAATACGATATGTAAGTTTTTATATTTTGTTTCGCCAATCATTTCCAACACTTCTGAAATACCTTTTTCATTATGACCGGTATCACACACAATTAATGGCTCATTATTAAGAATTTGCCATCTACCCATTAAACCTGTGTTTTTCACTACATTTTTAATTCCTTCATAAATTGATTTTTCATTTAATTCTGCAATATTTTTTTCATTAATTAAACTTATTGAAGCAACTAATGTATTGATGTTTTTTAGTTGATAATTTCCAATTAATGACGATTTTATGTTTGGGTAAATTAATTCATTATTTTTTAAAACATTAACAATCAAATAATTATTTTCTATTCCAATTTTTTTGGTAGAAAAAATATCTGTAGCAAATTGAATTTTAGCATTTTCTACTGTTGATTTTTGTTGAAAAACAAAATCGGTTTCATTATTTTTTTCACCAATAATTACGGGTGTGTCTTTTTTTATGATACCAGCTTTTTCAAATGCAATTTCTGCCAACGTATTTCCTAACAAATTCTGATGATCGAAACTAATATTGGTAATGATAGAAAGTTCGGGAGCTATTACATTAGTAGAATCTAATCTACCTCCTAAACCAGTTTCAATAATAGCAATATCTACTTTCTGATCTGCAAACCAAGAAAATGCCAAAACTGCTGTTAACTCAAAAAAGGAAGGTTTTATTTGTTGCGAGCTAGTCATATTTGATTGAATGAAATCACAAACAAAATCTTTAGAAATCATTTTTCCATTAATCTTTATTCGTTCTCTGAAATCTTTTAAATGAGGTGAAGTAAATAATCCTGTTTTATATCCCGCCTCTTGAAAGACAGAAGCAAGCAAATGGGAAGTACTTCCTTTGCCATTTGTGCCAGCTATATGTATACTTTTAAATTTTGTATGAGGCTCATCATTTAGCGTGCATAATTCAATGGTATTGTTGAGATTAGGTTTATATGCAGCTGCGCCAACGCGTTGAAACATTGGTAATTGGCTATACATATATTCCAATGTTTGCTCGTAATTCATTTTAATAGAAAATGTTTCCTTTATAGATTTTGAAAGATATTAAATAGTATGAATAAACCTAAGTTTCTAATAATTGCATGAATTAAAAGAACTAATTATAAATTAATAAATTCTATTGTAAACGAAAAGTAAATGTTACTAATCCTGTTTGGATATCCGGTGCAGTTTCCAGCGAATTTAGTTTAACCCCTAAAACTGCTTTTTCGCATTTTTTCCAAAGGTTTGTATTAGAAATAGTTGTTCCACGTTCACCTGCTTTTGCAGATACGATGGTTCCTGCTTTATCAACTTGAATGGAAACTTTAACTACTCCTTGACTTTGCCCATCATCAGTTATAACTGGTTTTGAAAGAAATTTTCTTCCAGCCAAATCTAAACCTACCCCGCCAGCTCCAATGCCAGTACCTGTTCCATTTCCACTACCACCTTCATAGCTCTTTGAATCTAAACTACCATCCTGTTTACCCTGGTTTCCTGGTTTTCCGGTATTACCATCTCCAGTACCTGTGCCATTGTTTTTCTTTCCTTTATACAAAGCATTTTGGTCTGCTTTTCTTATTTCTTTAACAGGTTCTTTCACAACAACTGGGTCATTTGTCACAGTTGGATTCGGATTTTTCTTTTCAGAAGTTTTTACTTCTGGTGCTTCTTCGTTTTCCTGCGTTATTACATTATTATCATTTTCAGAAACAACAGGTGTGGAGGTTTGAGTTTCTTTTATTGGCTCTTCTGGTATTTTATTATTTGCATTTGGAGCGGTAGAAGGCTCTTCGGCACTACTAAACGCCTCATTCATTCCATCTTCACTTGTTCCATAGTTAATAATAATGCCACCGGCATCCGTTTCTTCTATTGGAAAAGGAATACTAATAAAAGAAAAATAGCATATAGCTAAAAAAGCAAGGTGAAAAACAATAGATGTTATCCAGCTTTTTATTGAATGATTTTCTTCTTTATGTGCAATCATTATTTTGGTTCGGTTGCTAATACCAGTTTAATTTTCATTTTATTGGATATATCCATAATATTTACCACGTTTTCTATGGCAACCGTTCTATCTACATACAACACAACTGTTAATTCATCAATTCCTTTTATATAACCTTGCAAAACTGCAGGAATATCTGTTTCTACTACTGGTATTTTATTAATAAAATAGTCTAATTCTTTAGTTACTGAAACGGTAATAGTCTTTTTAGCAACAGTTTGTCCGGTTGATGAACGAGGTAAAAGCAGTTTTATGACATTCGGATTTACAACTGTTGAACAAATAAGAAAGAACAACATCAGAAAAAACATGATATCATTCATGGAAGAAGTATTTACCTCTGCCGAAATTTTATGTCTTTTTCTTAAATTCATCGAGTTGGTTCTTCCAGTAAATCAATAAAATCAATCGCATCGGTTTCCATTTTGAGAATTACTCGTTCAACCATTATATTTAATATATGATGACCTACATAAGCAATAATTCCAATTATCAAACCGGAAGCGCTTGTAATCATTTTTTCATATAAACCGCCTGCAATTAATCCGATGCTTATATTATCAGATAATGAAATATTGTAAAATATTTTTATTACACCCGAAATTGTTCCCACAAAACCTAGCATGGGTGCAACCCCTGCTATAATTCCCAGAATACTTAAATTTCTTTCCAGTTTAGAAACTTCTAATTTTCCTACGTTTTCAATAGCTCCTTCAATTTCTTTAATTGGTTTTCCAACACGTTGCAAACCTTTTTGCAGCATTCTAGCAATTGGTGTGTCGCTGTTTTTGCAAATAGAAAGTGCAGCTGGTAGATTTCCGGCTATTATTTGTTCTCGTACCTGACTCATCAATCTCGATTCGTCTTTAGATGCTCGGCGAATAGTAAAATATCGTTCGAAAAAAATGTATACACCAATAACTGACAAAATTCCGATTGGAATCATTACCCAGCCACCTTTTAAAATCAAGTCTAATAAATTTAGTTGGGCTGGGGCTGCTGCAGGAGTTGCTACGGTAGTAATTAAGGTGTCAGTAATTTGTAATAAGATCATAAAGTATTAATAGTGAATTAAATAATTAGTGAACGGAATAAAAAAGAAAATAGTTTAACGAGCCAGAAGCCAAGCGTCTTTTTTAATATCACGTCTTGCAATTTTGAGAGCTGCCAATGCTTCTTTTTTATCAGAAAATGCACCAAGACTAATACGAATTGGCCCACCGTTAGAATCATGCATTATAGTAGCATAAGTGCCATTGGCTTGCATTTTTTCTATTACTCTGCTGGCTTCGAATACGGTTTTAAATGATCCTCCTACAATTTCATACAAATCTGAATTGGGAAAATGTACAGGTGAAGTTTTAATAGAATCAGATTGTAAAGTATCGGCTAGAATTTCTTTTTGTATATTTAAAGAGCTATTTATTTTTCTGTTAAAATCAGGATTAGTAACTTCTTCGACGTAAACCTGAATTAATGGGCTAGTTCCAGTTACAAAAGAGTCAGCTTCAAACTCTTCTAAATTATTAAATGGTGTATTCTCATTCTCTTCATTTGTAGGATATTGAGTTCCTGTACTTTGCTTATCATCGGTTAGACCTTCAAGTAGTGTATCAACAGACCACATAGATGCAAGATTATATTGATTTAACTCATTTTTATATTGAAACAGAATGAATCCTAAACCAATTAAAAATATAAGCGAAGCAGCAACGGCAAATAAACTTCGTTTGCGCCCTGGAGTTTTTTGAATCTGATGATCTTGATTATCATTTAACAAACTATTAAGTCTATCCATTTTGTTTTCGCGTTTAATTAAAAACGCATTTACATTACTCAAACCAAAAGAATCTATCAGATAATTTTGATTTTGGGACGGCTCAAAAGCGATGCTTTCAATTCTTGGAATTAGTTTTCCAATATTGGCAAAATCAAATGGTCGGTTATTTTCTAATGCTTTCAACACATCATTTGAAAAACGCTCTACGAAATATAATGCTGAATCGTAAGAAATTTGATGTTTTCGGGCAATATAATTGGTAAGCAAACCATCATTATGATGCAAATTTCTATTAAAAGCTATTCTTTTATGCGGTGGCCGAATGGTATTCAATGGTCCAATAAGTACAGCTGAAGCTCTACTTGCTACAAAACCACCTAATCCTGGGACGATAACGCAGTTGTGCTCAAATAATAATTCGTGTATATACTGCGGAATATTCATCATGGTGTAAATTTAATTTTTAATCTAATAATCTCAACAATTTATGAAAATAATTAGCAAAAACGTGAAATTTTGTTTTTAGCCCGGATTGAAGCGATATCCTTTTTTCAATTTTTTATTGAAAAAAGATAAAGCTGAAAGCCGGAATAGCTTCAAATTTTAAAAATTAAAAAGAAAATGTAACTCCACCTAATGCATTAAAGCCATAGCTTTCATAATTTCTCCACAATTGGTATTTAGTTGAAGTAAGATTGTTAAGATTTACAAATGCTGATAAAGTTTTTGAGTATCGATATTCAATTCCAAGGTTTAAATCTGCATAGCCTTTTAACTGGATAAATGAATTGGTATTAAAGTTAACTAATGCGTTTCGCTGACCAACATAAAACAAAGATGTGCGGATTATAAATTTATCAACAAAATTATAACTAGCGCTAATTTCTGCCCGAGAACCAGGTTTATGCCATGCTCTTGCCACTTTTTTGAGTGAATAAGCATCTAGTCGAATACTTCCATATAATCTTAATTTCTCTGATTGCTGATAATTTAATTCAGTTGTAAGACTGGTTATTCCAATATTGCCATCATCATAAATTACTTTAAATTTTCTTTCGTCTGTAGAATCATTAACAAAGAAAGCCAAGTTTTTTACACTTTTTACACCAGCCCACGCTTTAAAAGAAAAATTGCTACCCAAACTTCCTTTCAATCCACCATAGAAATGCAAATTTTCTATCGTATTTCTTAAATTTAAATTGGGAGCTAAAAATTGATTTTCATTACTGAAATTTCTGAGCGAATTTTTTGCAACATCTCCTGTAATTCCTGTAAAAGCAACAACTTTTTCTTCAACAATATTTACTGATGCATAAGCAGATGGAAAAAAGTGTGTTTTTTTAATAAAGCCAGATTCAGATGCAAGTACAAATCCTGCTTTAATTGAGAATACATCTTGGGTAAAATGAAAAGATGGGGCAATTTTAAAAATTGTATTTTTTATCGTTCTTACATCTTTAGAATTCGTAGCATCTAAACTAATATCAATTTCTGCTTTAAATTCATCAATGTTTTTTTTTAAATGCAAACCAGCTAACACATTGTTTTCTTTAGCTTTATATAAATCAGAAAAAGAATAGCCACTTATTTTTGCTGCATAACCTAAGGTGTATTCATTGGTTTCGGTATTATATATTTCAGCCTCGCCGCCTATAGTTTGATACCGCTGTTTTAAATTATTTTTAAAATTATCAGAATTGAATTTTTTTTCATCAAATCCATAAAATTTAGAAGCATTTCTATCATAAAATACATTTCCACTTATTTGTTGTTTTCCTAACAACGTTTTGCCGAATACACTAAATTTATCGGTGCTGAAATCTCTGGCATTTTTTCCGTTCGATGAAAGATGTTTTAATGAAACACCATATTGGTTTTTCGTATCGCGAGTGTTTGCAACATAAAGTTCGCCTAGGGCAGTTGTTATATTTCCAAAACCACCTTTTAAATATCCTTTATAAAGCTTTGTAATGCTTTCAGACTTCATTTTCTCAGGAGGCAAACCTATAATGGAGATAGTTTGATCTAACTTTTTGTCCGAAAATTTATATGATGCTTGAGGCTCTGCATTTTTAATTTCAAATACTTCTGGATTGGTTCGAAGCCTAATTCCTTCTGCTAATATTGCTTTATACGGTCTGATTACATCAATATCTTCCGAAAGATTTTTTTGTGCGTATGCAACGGCTGTATTGCATAAAATTATAGCAATTGGAATAAATGATTTCCTTTTCATAATAGATTTAATTATCCAATTTATTTAATTCATCTAACTTTTTTCTGGCTTCAGGTTTTATTTCATCATCCCCTTCATAATTATCTAAAACACTTTGTAAGGTGCTTTTTGCCTGAAAATTATCTCCTTGTTTCGTATAAATATCACCTAATAATAAAAAGGATTTACCAATCCAGTAATCGTAAGAAGGTATATCATTAATAATAACAAAACTCATTTTTTTCGCATCATCAAACTTATTTTTATTGAATAAATCTAAAGCAATATAATATCGTGATTCTGCACCAACAATAGTAGTAGTAGCCGTTGCAACGGTTTTGAAATAATTAATGGCAGCACTAGTATCTTTTTTGCCCAATAAAGATTTTCCTGCAAATAATCCAGCCAAGTTTCGCTCGTCCGTAGATGTTTTATCGTATTCTATTACTTTTCTTGCAAATAATAATGTGCTATCAAAATTTCGTTCACCTTCGTAGCAACTCATTAAATTATTTATAGCGAAACCATAGGTTTCTTTTAATTGAGCATTATTTTGCAACTGATTTAAATAGGTTTTTGCTGCCGAGCAATTTTGTTGTTGAACTAAAATGCGCGCTGTGTAAACCAAAGACTTCTCATTATAAAAGGTGTTTCCGCTTGATAGAACCACTTTAAAGTCGTTTAACGCATTTGAATAATCCTTTAATTGTAAATAACTTTCTCCTCTATAATAATGAGCATCTGTTGCAAAATAGCCAGATGGATAATTTTTTAAATAAGAACTAAAAGAATTAATACTACCCGAAAAATCACTTTTAAGATATTTGGAGTTTGCAGCTTGAAAACTAATTGAATCTTTTTGTGGTGCACTAATACTGGAATTTGGAGTGCCAGCAGAGTAATTTAAAAATCCATCTGCATCACCTTTTCCAATGTAAATATTACGAATAGCTTGCATTGCTTCTTTTGATTCAGGCGAGCCACTAAAATTGGAAACTACTTTTTTATACTCGCTCAATGCTTTATCATCTTCATTTAAATTATATGAAATTAAACCAAGATTTAAATAAGCACGCGGCACTAAATTACTTTTAGGATAGCTGCTAACAAACTGATTGAAAGCAGTTCTGGCACTGGATGATTCGTTAGTAAATAAATACGTTGCAGCAATTTCAAATTTAGCATCGTCAGCATAATTAGATGATGGATATTTATTGAGTAAATTTTGTAAAGCCGTAATCTTAGTGCTACTCTGATTTTGTAAACCATTGATGATAGCCCGTTGGTATAAAGCATAATCAGTACCGGTAGCATTTAGATTTATAATTTTATTATACTGATTTACTGCTTTTTCATAATTTTTTACGGCAAAAGCGCAATCTCCTGATCTCAAAATTGCATCGTTGGTTAATCGTTTATCTGTTTCAGGATTTGCTAAATACTTGTCAAACCAGTTAGCAGCCGATCCATAATTTTCTTGACTGAAATATGCATAACCCAAGTTGTAGTTTGCCTTTTTAAACACATTAGTTTCTGATGCAGATGCAGTACCTAAAAATTGTTGATATCCGCTAATTGCAGTTTGAGTTGATCCGTTTTCTAAATTACTTTCTGCTTTCCAATAGGTTGCTAGCGAGGTAATTAGTTTATCATTTCCATTTTTAATAGCTTTGTCAAATAAAGAAATTGCAGCTTTAAAATCTTTTAAGTTAAATAATTCAACGCCTCTAAAATAACTAGCTTGTTGATATGCCTGCAACGCTGATTTAGATTTTGGATTTACTGTCTCTAATAAGTCTAATGCTTCCTGATAATTTTTCGATCCGGCTAATGCTTCACCTAAATAAGCTTTGGCCTCATTCGTGTTTAAATCATTAGGATATTTTTTAATGTAATCACGAAATGTAGCAACTGCAACCTCATTAAAATTTAATTCGTGCGATAATTTACCGTAATTCAATACACCTTCGCGAGTTAATTTTTCATCTGCCGTTTGCTTTGCAACTTTTTGAAATGCATTTCTTGCGCTTTGTTTATTATTTTGTTTTAAAAAAGCATTACCCAAAACATATAAACCATTTTGAGCAAAAATTCCGGTTGAGTCTGCAAGTCGCTCCAAACTTTTTATTGCATTTCCATAATCAGCGGCTTGATAATTTGCATAACCGATTTGATATAAATCTTGAGCATTTAATAGTTTAATACTATCATTTTTTAAAAAACCGTTATAAAATTCACGGGCTTTTCGATAATCTGATTTTTTGAAATATGCACTACCTACCAATCTATACATTGCAGATTTATTTTTAGGATTAGTAGTTTTTAAAACAGGCAATGAATAATCAATTAACTCATCATATTTTGCCGTTTGATAATAAATTTGAGCAATGTAATAAGGAACCAAATTCCCATAAATTTTAGAATCTTTTAAATTCGAAAAAGTCTCTAATGCAGTTGGATAATCCTTTTCTGCATAGGCAGTATAGGCATAATAATAAGATGATGGATATCCATATTTGGTAGAACTACCACGAACATCTCTGAAAAAACCTTTAGCTTTTTTATAGTCTTTTTGCATAAAATAGCTATATCCGATTTTAAATTTATATTCAAGGCGTTCTGCATCGCTCAATGCATACATATCTGCTTTTTCAAACCATTCTACAGCATCTCTGAAATTATTTTGACGATAATAAAATTTACCTAATCTAAAAAAAGCTGATTTAGCTAATGCATTTTCAGGATATTTTTCAACAAAATCAAGCATAAGAAATTCAGCTTGATCATTGAATAATTCCATTGCACATAAAGCCTGATAAAAGGTTGAATTAATCCGTAACAAATTAATGTTATCACGATCAGCTGGTGTGAACTGAATACTTTGAGCACTTTTATCTACTTTTTCAAACTCAAGCTGTGCAACCCCGAATTTTTCTTTATCAAATAATTCGAGGGCATTTCTATATTGTAAATTGATGGTGTAAATAGAAGTTTGCTGGGCAAACGAATAAACCACAGAACCGATTAGGAGGAATAGTGGCAGTACAGCTTTTTTTATGTTCATATTTTTCCTGATACAGCAGTATCCGTTCCAAGATCTATTAGTTTGATTGCTGCATTAACGTCGCAAACTTAGGGAAATATTGCAGCAAGGGTCAAAAATATATGTTAACAGCTGGGGAGAACGATCTTGAAATTATAAATTTTTTAATAACGAATTTAAATTTTTAAATTCTTTAAAAATAGCTAACCATTTATTGTTTAATTATTTAAACCCGTTGCGTAATTTGATTAATTTTTTATTGATTTTATTTTTTCTATATTTTATAGATTATAAACATGAAAATCAATATATTGTATTTGATTTGGTGCTTGTCTCGTCTAGTCATTTATGACGAGACCTCTATAATCTCTTAGCCTTAGTACCTTGATGTTAGATTATACTTTACCCGTTGTGCAGATCGGTTAAGTTTTTATTTTTATTTATTTTTGGTTTTTAATTTTTTAACTATATGATAAACAGGATATTTTAAAATAGTTTTGGGCTTACCCCTGAAATGGGGTCGGGCTATCCGCTGTATCTTTTTTATATTTAATTGTTTTTAAAGGAAAAAAAGGATGCCGCTACTATCCCTAAGCCTTCTACCTCCGATTTTACATTCTATTAAATTAACTCAAACCACACAACGGGTTATTCTTTACTGAATTAGATCTCGTTATAAGTATTATTTTACGAATAATAAATTTAAATCTTTTAATTATTTCTTTGTGAGCCTTATTTTCTTTGAGCCTTTGTGGTTCAAATCTTAAAAAGTAAAACTTGCTCCTACACTTGGCAAAAAGGGCAATTGGTTTTTGCGGGTATATCTCAAAGCATCGAAATAGAAAATATTTTCTCTGTTTAGAATATTGGTAATTCCAGCTGATATTTCTAGTTTAGAATATTTATTTAATTGAAATCCTTTTTTTCCAGAAATATCCATTCTAATAAAATTTGGAAGCCTTTCACCATTAAGTTCTGCATTAATCACACCAATGTTCCCATTTTCTGAAACGTAATTGGTATTTATGGCATTTCCAAAAATAATTTGTTCATAAATACCTTGTGTTTGAGTGAATGGAAAGCCGGAACCAAAATTATAACGGATACTTACTTCCCAATCTTCTTTTTTACCAAACGTATAAGTACTTAATAAATTAATATTATGTCTTCGATCATAAAATGGTCGATATGTTCGTATTTCATCTTTTCGTATTACCTGTCCAATAGAATAAACCAGATTTAAATAAAAGTTACCTTTTCTGTATGTTCCCGAAAAATCTAAACCACGTGCATAACCTCGCTCTACAATAATATCTTTTCGTAAATAATCGGGTATGGTGTCGTTAGGTCCATTATCTGGGTAAATTTTATCACGATTGGTATTGGTTAATTGGCTGAAATTTTTATAATATCCTTCTACATTTACCAATAAATTTGGAAGTACATCCCATTCAAAACCAACGATTAAATGCTCTGCTTTTTGAAGTTTTGAATTCACTTCATCACCTCTAAAATCATCTTGAAGGTTATCAGTTCCTGAAAGAAATCCATAAAATAAATTCACTACATCCCTGTCGGAATTAGCACTTAATAAATTCTGAGAATAAAATCCTCCAGCAGTTTTCAATCGAAGTTTTTCAGTCAATAAATATTTTGCTCCCAAACGTGGCTCTGGCGAAAATTCAGATAAAGAAGCATAATAATGTCCACGCAAACTTGGCTCTACAATTAATCGCCCTTGCTTATATTTGTAACTAACAAATCCTGCTATTTCAGTAGTAAAATCCTCCTGTTGTATATTAAGATTAAAAGGATTCGTGAATTTGTAATTGGTATTAAATCCAAAAACTTCGAACCCATATCTTAAATCATCATCACCTAAAAAATAAGTGTAATCTACACCACCAGTAAAACCGCCTATTGAACTAAAACGTGGTTTTCCATCTTGTTCTTCTAAAGTAATTTTATAATTCGTATACGAAAAGTACGCATTAATTAAGGCAGATGATGCTTCTGGAACAATTACAAAATTTACACCACCACCAGCTGATTTCCAATTGATTCTGGTGGCGTCAGAATAATTTACTCGATCGGTAAAATTAAAACCAAATAAATTAACTTTACTACCATTATTACCTGCAACGGAGAGTTTAGCATAAATATCGGTGAAGTTAAATGGCAAACCTGCTGTGTCCACATAACTATAAATACTTTTAGAGGTTTGTTCTAAATAAGAGGTTTTTCCTGTAATCAAAAAAGTTGTACTTGGTTTACCTTCTTTGTATTTACTTAATGGTCCTTCTAATAATATTTTTGAACTGAAAGAACTTGCACCAACTTTACCAGCAACACGATTTTTATTTCCATCTCGGGTAGTAATGTCCATAATTGCTGAAATTCTACCTCCATATCTAGCACCAAAACCACCTGTGTATACATCAACATTTTTGATAATATCAGTTTCAAAAACAGAAAACAAACCAATAGAATGGAATGGATTGTAAATAGTCATTCCATCTAAAATCACTTTATTTTGTATCGGCGAGCCACCCCGAATATATAACTGACCACCTTGGTCGCCAGAGAAAATAACGCCTGGAATAACTTGAAGATACTGCGCCAAATCTGGTTCGCTACCAACTGAAGGGATTTGTAAAATTTGCTTAGGAGTAATTTTAGTAACAGATATTTGTACTTTATTTACTTGTTCTGCACGCTCACCGGAAATACTAACTTCTTTTAAATTAATTTTTATGGGAATTAAATAAATATTTTTTGTAACCCGTTCATTTGCTCTTAGTTCTACCTGAATTTCCACAGTATCAAATCCAATAGTTCTACAAACTAATCTATAACTACCAGGCTTTAATTTAGATATAGAATAAAAACCGTTTACATCAGTGGTTGCACCAATGCTGGTTCCTTTCAAACTTACTCCACTAAATATAATAGGTTCGCCGTTTTCTTTATCATAAACAAAACCTCGAATTTCTGAATTTTGGGCATATGCGCTAAAAGGTGAAAGAAATAGAAAAAGTATGCGAATTGACTTTAAAAAATTAACCATATTATTTATACAACCGCAAAGTAATAGAAATCCTTCGGTTTGAAATTGAATCCTTAAAAATTAATTTTTTTGTCCGCTTAATAAATAAAGTACTGCCATACGGATAGCAACTCCATTTTCAACTTGATCAAGAATTGCAGCTTGAGGTGAATCTGCAACTTCGGAACTTATCTCAACTCCTCGGTTTATTGGACCCGGATGTAGAATGGTTATTTTTTTATCCAATTTATGCAAAATTTCAGCAGTTAAGCCATATTGCATCGTGTATTCTCGTAAGCTGGGAAAATATTTTATTTCCTGTCTTTCTAATTGAATTCGAAGCATATTGGCAACATCGCACCATTCTAATGCTTTTATCAAGTTAGTTTCCACAGAAACTCCGAGAGAATGAATGTAACGAGGCAGTAGAGTTGTAGGTCCACAAACTTTAACCTCTGCACCCAGTTTTTTTAAACATAAAATATTGGAAAGTGCCACACGGCTATGCATAATATCTCCAACAATAACTACTTTTTTACCTGCAACATCACCTAATTTTTCACGAATTGAGAAAGCATCTAGCAATGCCTGGGTAGGATGTTCATGAGCACCATCTCCAGCGTTAATTATTTGAGCATTAATATGTTTGGATAAAAAAACAGCTGCACCAGCGTATGGATGGCGCATAACAACCATATCAACTTTCATCGCTAAAATATTATTAACCGTATCAATTAATGTTTCACCTTTAGATACTGACGAAGAAGATGCAGCAAAATTAATTACATCAGCTGAAAGTCGTTTTTGGGCAAGTTCAAAAGAAAGTTTTGTGCGAGTAGAGTTTTCAAAAAATAAATTGGCAATGGTAATGTCGCGTAGTGAAGGAACTTTTTTAATCGGACGATTTAATACACTTTTAAAATTATCAGCAGTTTCAAAAATCATTTGAATATCCTGTTCGTTGATTTCTTTAATTCCTAAAAGATGTCGTACGCTTAGTTTATTCATTTCAAATTTTAATTAATTATTCTCCGGTCAACAACATAACTTCATCAGCACCATCTAACTGTTTCCAGTTTACTTTTACCCGCTCAGAATCAACGGAATCTATTTTTATGCCAACATAATCTGGAGCAATTGGTAGCTCTCGAGTATATTTTCTATCAACCAACACAAGTAGTTCTACTTTAGCTGGTCTACCAAAAACCAATAAAGCATCTAAACCAGCCCTTACCGACCGACCTGTAAACAGGACATCATCAATTAAAATAACTTTTTTGTTTTCTATAATAAAATCAACGTTGGTACTGGCGGCCAAAAGCGGCTCTCTCCTTCTGAAATCATCTCTGAAAAACGTGGTATCCAGATCGCCATAGGGTATTTTGACCTCTGGTAAAATGACAGATAAATATTGGTGAATTCTTTTTGCCAATAAAATTCCACGAGGTTGAAGACCTAAAATAACTGAATCTCTAAAATCTTCGTGGTTTTCAATAAGCTGATGGCACAATCGCATCAATGTGATTTCGAAATGCGTATGGCTTAAGATTAACCGGCTCTGTATGGTTTTGATGAGCAAATATTCAATTAAAAAAGGAGAAAAGAGAATTGGGGGATGAGAAAAGTGTAAGAAGAGAAAATAGAAAGTATCAACCTAAATTAAATTCCTTAAATATTAAATTTAAATACAAATTAGATTTAAAAATCTCTGTTCAATTTTCACTGCTTAAAATTCGCTCTTTTTAAATTCAATTTTAATTAATCAGCGTTAATATTTAAAATTGTCAGGTTAAAGCTTTTTTGCAAAGAGTATATTTTGATGAAAAAAATTTATACTAAGCAATTCCATTATTATAAATTATACCCGTTGTGCGGTTTAAAATAATATTTGAAAATGTAAAACCGGAGTGCGAAGGCTTAGGGATAGGAGCGACATCCTTTTTTTTCCTTTAAAAAACAATTAAATAAAAAAAGATATAGCAAATAGCCCGGCCCGTTTTTCACGGGAAGCCCCAAATTGTATTTAAAATTTTTAATATCAATTATTTAAAAAAATAAATCAAACCGCACAACAGGTAAAATTATATAAAAAATGGATGAAAAGTTTCATTGTTAAACGCTTCAAACAAAATTTATATAATGGATTAATTAATAATTATCTGTTTAAATATTTAAAAATAAATTACGAAAATTTACCAATCAATTTTTTATTTCCTTACTTAATAAACAACAACTCCCTAAACTTTGGAAGCGGCCATAATTCATCATCCACTAAAAGTTCAAGTTTGTCTACATGATATCGGATGTTTTCAAAATGAGATTTTACTTTTTCATCATAGGCAATTGCTTTTTCGCGGCCATCTTCTATTACATTAGCTGCTTTACGAGCATCTACCATTTCTTCGCTTGCTTTTTGAATTACATTTACATGTTCAGCTATTTTGCTAATACGTTGAATTTGACCAGCAAAAAGATCAGTTCCCAATCCTATTTCTTTCATACCTTTCACATTTTCAATCAATAGATTTTGGTATTTAATTGCTGTTGGTATAATCACATTACTCACCAAATCTGCCATAACTCGCGATTCAATTTGGAGTTTTTTAGTAAACATTTCCAATCTGATTTCATATCGCGCATGTATTTCGCGCTCGTTAAAAATTTGTTGTGATGTAAATAATTCAACGGTTTTAGTTGAAATATCTGCATCCAACGCTTTTGGAGTAGTTTTTATGTTTGAAAGCCTTCTTTTTTCTGCCTCTAATTCCCACTCATTACTATATCCGTTTCCTTCAAATCGTATGTCTTTTGATTCTTCAATATATTTCTTAATAACTTTTAATAAAGCAACATCCTTTTTATCGCCTTGATTTATTAATTCATCTACTTCGATTTTAAATAATTTTAATTGCTGTGCAACAATTGCATTTAAAACCGTCATAGGTGCAGCAGAGTTTGCTGATGAACCTACTGCACGAAATTCAAATTTATTGCCTGTAAATGCAAATGGTGATGTACGATTACGATCCGTATTGTCTAACAATATTTGCGGAATTTTTGGAATTCCTAATCCTAAGGCATTGCTTATTTCACTTTTTTCAATATCGGAAATTTTTGCATGTTCTATTTCATTCAAAACTTCATGTAATTGTGAACCCAGAAAAATAGAAATAATAGCTGGAGGAGCTTCATTGGCTCCTAATCGGTGATCGTTGTTAACCGAAGCAATACTGGATCTTAATAAATCTGCATGAGTGTGTACTGCTTTTACCGTATTGACAAAAAAGGTAAGAAACTGTAAATTATTTTTTGGGGTTTTGCCAGGAGATAATAAATTTTTACCTGTATTGGTAATTAAAGACCAATTATTGTGTTTACCTGAGCCGTTTATTCCAGCGTAAGGTTTTTCGTGTAATAATACTTTGAAATGATGACGCTTTGCTACTTTTTCCATTACATCCATCAATAATTGATTATGATCAATGGCTAAATTTATTTCTTCATAAATGGGTGCACATTCAAACTGACTTGGTGCTACTTCATTATGCCTGGTTTTTAATGGAATTCCTAGTTTTATACATTCAGTTTCAAAATCAAGCATGTAAGCATAAACCCGATCTGGAATTGAACCAAAATAATGATCTTCTAGTTGCTGTCCTTTTGCAGATTCGTGACCAAATAAAGTTCTACCTGTCAGCATTAAATCAGGACGGGCATTAAATAAGGCAACGTCTACTAAAAAATACTCCTGCTCTATTCCCAAACTTGCATTTACTTTGGTAATACTTTTATCAAAATATTGACAAACGTCTACCGCAGCTTTATCCAAAGCGTTTAATGCCTTCAACAATGGTGCTTTATAATCCAAAGCTTCTCCAGTATATGATACAAAAACCGTAGGAATACAAAGTGTGCTGCCATTTCCACTTTCCATAATAAAAGCAGGCGAAGATGGATCCCAAGCGGTATATCCTCTTGCTTCAAATGTATTTCTAATTCCACCACTTGGGAAACTCGAAGCATCTGGCTCTTGCTGAACTAATGCATCTCCACTAAATTTTTCTATAGCTTTTCCATCGTGAGTCGGTTCAAAAAATGAATCATGCTTCTCAGCAGTTGCGCCCGTCAAAGGCTGAAACCAATGCGTGTAGTGGGTTGCACCTTTTGCCATCGACCATGATTTCATAGCTACTGCAACATGCTCAGCTACTGTTCTGTCGATTGGTGTTCCGGTTTCTATGGCTTCCTGTAGGCTTTCAAATGTCTCTTTTGAAAGAAAATCCTGCATTGCAGATTTATTAAAAACGTTCATCCCAAAATATTCGGAAAGTTTGGATGATGGAGTTTTCACTTCTACTGGAACTCTATTAAGTACATTTTCTAATGCTTTGAATCGGATGATAGCCATATTATTGCTTTTGATTTTGCACAAAACTACATGAATTCTTTTTTTTTGACTAATTTAAATTTGATTTTTTTCAACAATTTGTTGAAAACACTCTTTTTTATTGGTTAAATGATCAAAAAAATAAGTCTTTTTTTAAATTTTATATTAATTTATTACATATTCTGAGATATTATCTGCTAATTTTTGATTTTTGTCAATTTGTGTCTTTTTTGATATTTTTAACATTTATCGTAAAATTGATGGCTAATGCGTAAAATTTATCATTTTTGACTACCTGTCATTAAGGGTTAAATTTCTTGAAAATCATTTACATCCATCAATATTTTAAAACTCCGCTGCAATCAGGTGGAACAAGATCGTATGAGTTTGCAAAAATAATGCATGCTCGTGGGCATGATGTGCATATGATCACATCTTATAATGACACAAAATTCAAAAAGGAAATTATAGAAGGATTGAATATTTATTGGTTGCCAGTTTCATATTACAATCAGTTTGGCGCATTCAAAAGAGTAATTTCTTTTCTCAAATTTATGTTTCTGGCATTCAAAACAGCATATAATATTAAAGACGCCGACATTTGTTATGCTAGTTCAACTCCGCTAACAGTTGGGGTAATTGCTATGATGCTGAAAAAATTTAAAAAAATTCCTTTTGTATTTGAAGTTCGAGATTTGTGGCCAGAGGTATTAATACAAATGAAATTTATTAAAAGTCCGATTTTAAAGAAATTAGCCTACCGATTAGAAAAGTCCGTTTACGCAGCTTCTAACAGTATTGTGGTTTTATCACCTGGCATGGCATTAGGAGTACAAAAATATCAGTTAAATAAAGAAATACATTTATTGCCAAATTCGGCGGATTTAGAGTTATTCAAACCGCAAGATAGGCCTGAGCATTTAATTGAAACTCTAGATTTAACGAATAAAAATGGGATAATTTATTTTGGTACCATTAATAAAACAAACCATTTGGAGTATTTTATTCAATTAGCAAAGTGTAGTCAAAATAAAAAATACAATCATTTAAAGTTTTTTTTGGTAGGAGAGGGGAGCGAAGTTAAAAGGATATTGGAAATGGTAAAAGAATTGAAATTAGAAAATTTTGTATTCTTGGAATCTTTACCTAAAATATTGTTGAATGAAGTGTTGAACATTATGGATTTCAGTTATATATCTTTTTTAAAATTACCTGTATTACAAACTAATTCACCTAATAAATTTTTTGATTCGTTGTCTGCCGGTAAAATTTGTATTGTAAACACTGAAGGTTGGTTAAAAAATTTGGTAGAGGAGAATAATTGTGGTTTGTATGCAGATCCTGAAAATCATGAACAAGCAATAGAAGAAATTAACAATTTAATTTATGATCCAATAAAAATGAAAAATTTGGCAACAAATGCCAGAATTTTGGCCGAAAAAGAATTTGATAGATTATTACTTGCAGGTAAATTGGTTGATATTTTAGAGCAAGAAATTCATTGAGTTACTTCACAATTGGTATTCCGGCCAGAAATGAAGCTTTGATAATCGAGAAACTTTTACAATTGCTATCAACTGTTGAAAATGTAAAAAATATTTTAGTTTGTGTAAATAATTCTATCGATGAAACAGAAGAAATTGTTAAAAGAAAGTGTAATAATCAAATTAAACTTTTAAATTCAACACCAGGAAAGGGAAATGCACTTTGCCAAATAATTTATAATTGTGAAACTGAATTTCTAATTATGATGGATGCAGATTGTGAAACTACCACTTCGGATTTAGAAAGATTGATGTTTGATTTAAAGAAAAATACCATAGTTGCTGCAAATGTAAAATATGATCTAACTAACATAGATTTTTTTAGTAAAAAATTAATGTATGAAATACCAGATTTTAGGAAGTTTAAAATAGAAACTGGTTTTGGTAAACCATATAATCTTATCGGATGCTTGTATGGGATAAATAAATTAGTTTTAGATGAAATAAATAATAAGCAGAATTTTATCAATTTATTGCCTAATATTATAAATGAGGATTTATTTATTTCTAGAATTTTTCAAAATGCAAATCATACTATTTTTCTTTCCGATGCAATAGTTGTTCAAAAGGCGGTTTCGGCTAATAAAATGTATCGAAAAATAAAAAGAATATTAGCAGGAAATTATCAATTAAATGCTTTGGGTTTAGTTGAAAAAAGAAATGAAAAGAATAATATCAAATGGGTTTCAAGTAGTTTTTACAAACTTTATTTTACAAACTTTTCTTACTTGATCTCTTATTTTTTCAGAGGATTGTTTCTTTTTTTATTGTATAAAATTGCTGCATTAGATTTGTTGATTCATAAAAAGGACTATACAAGGGGATGGAAAAAAATTAATTAACAAATCGTGATTTCATTTATACTTTCAAAACTAAATAAAAATCGAGCCTCCTTATTTCTTTTGGCCGGAAATGCTATTGTTACGATTGTTAATTTTCTAATTATGGCTTTTTTTTCTCATAAATTATCTATTGAAATTAATGCAACTTATCGGCAATTATTTATGTTTTTGGCTTTAGGCTCGGCCTTTGGGAATGCTGGTTTTGCACAAGCTATTTATTTTCAACTAAATAAAACTAAAAAAATATTTTCTGATTTTGAAATTATTAGCACTGGTCGTTTTTTGCTATTCTGTTCAGCTTTTTTTACGACCGGATTGGCATATTTTTTAATGCCGGCATTTATTGATAATTTTTCTAATCCTGAATTTAGTAAAATAGCTTGGTTAGGTTTAGGAATATTATTTTTTACAATTATTCAAGCATCAGATTTTTCTATTTATCTATATAAACAAAAAGTAAAACGATATTTTTTGATAAGCATTTCTGCGGTAATACTTAAATTAATTATAGCTTATTATTTGTACACCACAGGTTTTGATATTGTTTATTTTGTGATTTCAATACTTTTTATTTCAGCATTTACTTTTTTTTATAGTTTATTAATTCTTCGTGGAAAGAAAGCATTTTTCAATTTTTCCATTAATAATCAGCAAGTAAAACAGCAGATTGTTTATGCTTTACCCATAGGTTTAGCAATTATTGCTGGTTTATGGATGACTCAAATAGACAAATTAGTTTTGAATTATTACATTCATGATTTGCGCTCATTTGTAGTTTTATCAAATGGAAGCATTGAACTTCCGTTTTTAAGCACTTTGTATGTTTCTTTTAGTATGATAGCTATGCCAATGATGATAAAAGCATATGAAAACGGAGAAATTAACAGACTTTTAGAAGAGCGTAATTCTTATATTAAAATGATTGCTACTGTAATAATACCAGTTACGATTGCCTTAATATTTTGGTCTGATAAAATTATACTTCTTGCATTTGGCTCAGAATATCAAGATAGCGCTCCGTTATTTGCCCTTTTTTCTACTATTTTGTTCAGTAGAATTTGTAGTTATCAGGACATAATATTGTTGACTGGTAGAACAAAATACTTAACCTACATTCAAGGAATTGAATTATTCTTTCATTTTTTAATTACAGTATTTTTTATATCAAATTTTGGAATAATGGGTGCTCCCATTGCATCTGTAATTACGCATTATCTATATGTTTTAGTCATTAGTAGTATCAGTGCAAATTTATTAAAGATTAGTCCTTTGCGGCTAATTCCTTTAAACTTTATCCTCAGTATATTTGCTGTTGGTGCTGTAAGTATTCTTCCTTTTGTATTCATTCATCAGTTTTTAGAAGTCTCGGTCAATCAACTTTTCTGGATTTTTGAATTAATTGTATTTTTAGTTCTAAATTATTTCTTACTGCTCTTTATTCAAAAAAGATAATATATGTTGACAATAGTGGATAGTGAAGCTTGGATTAAATACCTCCAGACAGGTATTAATTTTACTATTTTTGATACACAAGAATGGATTGAAAACATTTCAGAATCTTTTAAATTAAAGGCTAATTATTATTTTTATATTCAAGAAGGTAAAACCGTTTTAGGTTTTGTGATTTTTACTTCAGGCAAAAGAATTAAGTTGCCAAATCATATTTTTTTTAGTTCCATTGTATTCAATCCAAAGTTTAGTGAAAATGTAATTTCAGATATTTTCACTGCATCAATTGCTCAATTATCAAAGGAATTTAATGTTTTGAATTTTAAGCTTAGGCCAGAGTTGCGTGACTCACGCGCATTTATTTGGAATAATTTCTCTGTAACTCCTAAATATACGTATTGGGTTGATTTGGCTGATACTAAATATCATGAACGGGTTTATAGGGTATTAAAAAAGGAGCAAATGAATTCCTATTCGTATTTTGAAAATAAGGATATTTCATTAAATCTTGATAAGCAATTTGGTTTTGTACCCAAAAAGGAGAAAAGTATGAATCATATTTATACTCGACATTTTATAGAAAAAATGATTAAGCTGAATAATATTATTGTTTTTTCCGCCTATAATGAAAACGTCCTTTGCTCTTCATACATAGTAATAATTGATAGGTTTGCCAAAATTGGATATGGAATTATGTTATATACTGTGCCTGAATTTGCAAAAACTGGTGTTACCTCTGGTTTACACGATTATGTATTTAATTACATGAGTAATTTAGGTATTCTGCAATTTGATTTATGTGGAGGAAATTTTCAACAAATTTCAGCATTTAAAAGAGGCTTTAATCCTAATTTGAAAATGTATTTCGAAACTTCTAAAGACAATAGATTTGGAAAAGGTAAATTAGGAACCATGTTGGTTGATGGTAGAAACACATTGCGAAAATTCTTAAAATAGAATGAGTAGAGTTTATATTTTTATTTGGCATTATTTACCTCTTCGAGTTACTTCAAATATTCGTATAAAAGCTTTTTCTGAGGCATTGGCCAAAGATTTTGACGAAGTTATTATAGTAGCAAGGCAATGGGAAGATGAAGATAATTATGCAAATAAATATTATGCTGAAACCAGTAATAACTCCATTAAATCTATAGGTGAAAATAACATTAAAATAATTCATTTGCCGGATAATGGTAGAATAAGCTTAAAATTAGCAAGATCTTTGCAGTCATTTATAATACTTAAAAAGCTATATTTTTATTTATACTTTATTCTTTATAAACGGGAAGTTGCTAATAATTTTTTTGAAGTATTTAAACTTCATGAACATGAAATTATGAAAGATTCTGGTTTGGACACTTTCGTAATTTGCTCTGCGCCAGTTTTTAATTCATTATCAATTGGGCATTATCTTAAAATTAATTATGGTTATAAATGGGTTGCTGATTACCGTGATCCATGGAATTTTGATAGGACCAACTTGTATCCTGATTCATTTATTTCTAGGGTTAAAAAAACATTAATAAAATCAAAAGAGGGTATTTATTTGAAATCAGCAAATGGAATTTCAGTTGTAGCAAATCATATAAAAAAAAGTTTGCCAGCTGAATTTCATGTTAAAACCACTTTAGTTTTTAATGGAGTTGACAGTGATATAGATACAAATAGAATAAATAAGTTTCCAAATAAATTTAGAATAGTTTATAGTGGAAAACTTTATAAATCTCAATTGAAAGCAGAACTATTTTTTATTTCACTAAAGAAATTTATTGATAAAAATAACATTAAGCCAGAGAATTTAGTATTAGTTTTTATCGGTTCAATCGCCAATGTAGATTTGATTAAAATAATTGAAAAGTATAAACTAGAAGAATTTGTAAAATGTACTGAATGGGTGGAAAAATCAATAGCATATCAATTTATGTACGAAGCTTCCTGTTTTCTTTATTTGCCTTTTTATAATCAGTCAGAAATAGTTAGTACTAAGCAATACACTTATTTGGGAATGAGAAAGCTAATATTATTGCCTTCTACTATTAATTGTGAGATTTCAGAAGATTTAAATAAGATTGAGGCTTGGAGAGTTTTGTTCACGATTGATGAAGTTTACAACGAAATTCATAAGCTGTATTTTAATTTTGTAAATAAAGTGCCTGCAATTATATTTACTTCAAATTCTGATCAAATATCCATGAAAAATTCAGCAGAGAAATTCAGAGAATTTGTAAGTAAAATTCGTTATGAGCGCTAAACGTATTTTAATTTTTTCGTATGAATTCTACCCTAAAATAGGCGGAATAAGCTCGTATGTGGAAGAATTATTAAAGGGTTTTAAGTCAATTGATACTGAAGTTGTTTTATTGTCATGGGCATATAGATCAAGGTTTTTACCGTATGACCACGATCGAAAAATAATAGAAGATTCACCAATTAAGATAAAACGAATATTTAATATATTTCACTATTATTTCGGTTTTTGGCAATTTTTCTTTTTTAATAAAAAGAGCTTAGAAAGTTACGATGCTATTTTATTAGCCGACACTACTGCTGTTAAATTTGCGATGTACTTTTTTGAGGCTGATCTTAGAAAAAAAACCACGATAATATTTCATGGAGGCGAATTGCAAAGTTTTTATCATAATGTTCAAGGTTTTAAAAGAAAATTAAGATTTAAACAAAAATTTATTCAGTTATTAAGAGACATCAAGGGAATAATTACGGTTAGTGAATATCATCGCAATCAGTTTGTAACCGAATTTCCTTCTTTGTCAACTAAAATTGTCAAAATATATCATGGTATTAACTCCTCAGATTTTACTTCGTCAGATAAAAATAAAAAATTAAATTTACGTAAGCATTTGCACCTAAACGCTGATGATTTGGTTTTAATTTCCGCATCTCGATTAATTTTTAATAAAGGTCAGGATTCACTTATTAAGTTCTTTTCCAGACTTTTAAAATTAAAACCTAGTTGTACTTTACTAATTGCAGGAGATGGACCAGAAAAAATTAATTTAGTTAAATTGGTAGGCTCTTTAAACTTATCTGCAAAAATTAAATTTACAGATGGATTAAGTAGAATCGAATTAATTAAATATTTGAACGCTTCCGATATTTTTGTTCAACTTTCTTCATTGCCTGAAACATTCGGAATGGTTTATATAGAAGCTGCATTATCTTCATTACCAGTTATTGGAATTAATATTGGTGGTGTTTCGGAAGCAATAGAGGATGAAAAATCAGGGTTTTTGATTAATCAAGACGATTATGATGGATTTAGAAACGCTGTATTCAAAATAATTCAGGACGAAGAAAATTTAATTGGTCAGTATTCTAGAGAAAGGGCAATAAAAATTTTTAATAATGAAAGGATGGCTAAAGAGACATTTGATTATCTCATTAGATAAATTTTTCCGATATCCTTTTTAAAATATTTATCCCCTGATGTTTTTCGATCTTTTATGCTATTGTTTCCAATTCTAGAAGTTACTTTATAAAAATAGACTCCGTTAGCTAGTTTATCACCAAACTGGTCAGTGCCATCCCAGGTAAAGTCAGATATGTTATTGCCTATTCTTAATATACCCAGTTCATTTCTATTAATTTCTCGTACTACTTTTCCGCTAACAGTCATAATTTGAATCTTTAAATCATTCGGTATTTCACTACCTGTGAGCGTAAAGACAAATTTCATTTTAGTAGAAAATGGATTTGGATAAGGATAAAAATTACTGATACTTGATTCATTAATTACCTCAAAACCAATTTCGTATTCATTATTTGGCAATCGGTTATTTGAAGCATCTTTGTTTATTACTTTCAAAAAGTAAATTCCATCTTTAGTAAATGTGGGTTTATATTCTACACTTGCTTCATTTTTATTACTACCACTTTTTGCAGGAATAAAATTTAAAGCAGAATTATTTGTATAGTTTATTTTGTTAAAAATATCAGACCCTGGCTCCTTCAGAAATAATTCAATGCTGCTCGTGTCGTTTAATAATCTGTATTTATTTTCGTCTATCGAGGTAATTGAAATAAACGGAGTTGGCGAAACTATTTCATTGTTTAATAAACGTTTACCATCAAAAAAAACATTTAACAAAGGATTTATTTTATCTGAATTTACAGTTATATTTTTCTGAATAAAATTATTATAGCCTGCAAAATCTCTTTTATTTAATGGCTGTGCTGAAAGATTAATTCTATTTTTACCAGAGTAATTAATGGTAGAAATTTTAGATTCATAAAATACTTTTCCATCTACAGCAACCGAGCCAATTCTTTTTTCAGGTAAATTATATGCTTGATTATTTTTGTCGGTAAAGGACAATAACAAGGAAACAGAATCTGTAGGCTCATTTCCTAAATTTTGATATGCTATTTTTATTTTAATTGAGTCACCTTCTTCCAAATTTTCATTATAAAAAACATAGTCCATATCAGGGTTAAATGATCCTTCGGGGTAACCTTTGAATTCAAATTTTGTGGAATTAATAATAGGAACCGTTCGTTGTTCAATATCTCTACAATAAATCCATAGTTTTAAATAAGGGTAAATTGATGCATCAATATTGGCTAAAGAAATCTGATCGGTTTGACTGGTATCTACTAATCTTTTTTCTACACCATCATCTCGAATTCCTATAACTCCAACCCAAACAGAATCTTTACCTGTTTTCTTTACGTCAATTAAAGCCTTGGACCATGAAATTGCCGGTCCAATTCGTTCTGAAAATATACTACCTCTATCGGTTACTGATTTTTGTTTTACTGTTACTTCTATCGTATTTTTTATAGCAGGTAATCCAGTTCCGATACTATCTGCTAAATATTCTTGTGCTGAACCTATTGGGGATCCTTTTTTACCAAAAAGTGCATAAGGTTGTTTCTTTCCTAATGTCCTAATACTTCCGCTTCCTATTGATTCAAATGCCTGATAAACAGATTCTGGGAATGCTGGTGCATCTAAATTAAATCCATTAAAAGCGTAAACATAATAACCTTGCGGAATCGCATTTATGTAAAACAACATGGAATCTCTAATGACTGAATTTCGCAAATCAAAATAAAAACAACCAGTTAATTTTTCTGCGGTGGGATCATTAAATGGCAGCGGGCTATATTGACTAGAATACCTAAATCGTTTAAATGAAATTGGATCTACAGCTAAAAAAAATATTCCATTCCAATCATTGGCTTTTAAGAATATTGGTCGACTTCCATTGATTCTAAGGCCTCTATTTGATAATGTTGCTACAACTGCAGAATCACCACCAGTTAATATTTTTACTTCTTCAAAATTATCAACAAACTTAAATTCATTTTTTGTGGAATCAATCTCAATATTTACAAAACCAGCATTCGATAATTGATCGAATTTAGATTGAGACCAACCATTTCCAGCACTTTTTTTATACGTAAATTGACTTTTTTCCCAGCTTCCACCTTGGTTATCTGGTACATTTAACCTTGACCTCCAATAGTAAACTTTGTTTTCTTTTGGTTTAAAATCAGGATGATATATTAAGGTACTTTTTGCAGCAATAGGACCATATTTTTTCAAAAAACCGCTACTAAAATTATTAATGGTATCTATTTCAATTAAATATTCAGAAGCACCAATAAATAAATTGTTAGATTGAATTATTAGTTTAATGGTATCCTCAAAAGCTATCGCATTTTTTCGTGGATAAATTAAATTAATTCCGTTTGCAGGTACAATTATATTTTTTGTTACTTTATTATTTAATTCATTACTTTCACTAAAATCATTTGTTGCATCCACAAATACTTCAAAAATATTAGACCCTTTTGTTTTCAAGTCATTTGATTTAATTAAGTAATAGATCGTATCATTAAAAAACACAGGCTTGAATTTTTTAATACCAAGATTAATTGGAGTGGTGCTTCCTTCAAGAGTTCTTTTAACACCAACAGTAATTGAATCTGAAGGAGCCTTACCCAGATTTTGCACCGGTATAGCTAAATAAAATGAATCACTAGTTGCTGAAAAGTTTTCTGGAGTAATAAAAAGTTGTGATTCATTAACTGCATAATCAGGTAGCATAGGGCTATAAAATTTTATTGCTGGGTCGCCTTGATAAAAATATTGTCTAGCATGTAATACTCTTTTTTTGTCAGCTTCTTTACCTGCGGTATATTCTTTTAAATTTTGTTTGATAATTTTCCCAATTGATTCTCCGTATAATTTTTGAAAACTATTTTTATAAAATGCTTCAGTAAATGGATCAAGATAATTGGAATATCCTAAATCAGAAGTTCCCAACCAGGCAATTGCACCTTTTGCAGGCGTTAGAATATAATCTTCGCCTAGTGATCTGGAAGGGGTATTTGGATTTCCGACCGAACAACCATTCATTAAATAAACCCCATATTTACCTGTGTTAGATAGTTCTGACGGTTTTCCAAAATCTACAGCTACTCCTTGTCCTGCACCATGACCGAAATAACTGAATAAAGAAATTCCCTCGTTTGCCTTATTTATTAATGACTGTTTTAAATCTATGGTTATTGGCTCATTTACTTTCTTATCAAAATCAGCAACTTTTCCTCCAAAAAATTGAGCTTCTACTATTCTTTGATATTTTAAATTATGAGATTTAAATGATTGATATTCAGCTTGATTTTGCCCTCCGGTTAAATGTATCAATTTTTTTCTCCAAATTTCATCACCTGTATTTTCATATATTTTCAATTTATCAAGATAGGCAATAACCTCAGTATCATTATTCGCAGCAATTCGTCCGGTTGCAATACCTGGTTCTAATGATATCGTATTTAACCCGGTAGTGAATAAATTATCAGATGGTGGTACACCCAAAGAAGGAACTAAATCTGAATTAAAATCTACAATAGCCCTAGATTGACCTGTAATATGTTGCTCTCCTTTACCTAGCAACAATAGATATTCTGGTTTAAAAGGTGCATTCTGAATTATATCTTGCAAAAATCTACGAATTGCCATCGGATGATGCCGCCCACCCGTGTAAATTGTATAAAGATCTTCAGTATATACTAGTAAGGTATTTAGACCCTGCAATTCTCTATATCGTTCATAATCTTCAGCACTGTTTTTCAATTTTTTAGATGAGACAATCAAAAACTTAAAGTCTGCATTTGCAACATCAATTAAAGGAATTGATACAGAAGCTATTGTAGGAATTGAAAATAGACTTTCATCAACAATCAGTAATTCACGATTGTTACTTTGCTCTGGTAGATTTACATCTATATTTGATCCATTTAATACTCCTTGAATTCTATAATTTTTAGTTAAATCATATAATAAAGGATTACTGCCAGTAAAGTCTTTGAATTGTAAATGGCTGAAACCAGAAACTGGAGATGCTGAAAATTTAAATAAAAACGAATTGGAACTGATAGAAAACCCTCTTGGGTATGTTAATTTTGCAATAGCAACAGAGTTGAAATCTGTTAAATACCCTTTATCATCAATCACAGACAATCTAAAATCCGTAAAATTATTTCCTAATTCTGATGCAAGTAAGTCAAACCGAGAGCGAGTTGTTTGATAACCTTTAGCAGTATATTCTTCTTTTTGAATAAAGTTTACACCATCATTACTTACTTCAATTTTTACATGATGGTTTAATCCTTCTGGATTTCCAGTTGATGCACTTCTGCCGATACTAATTATATCCATAAAAGGAATGGTACCGTTATTTATAAAATCTTTACTGGGTATGCTACTTCTTACGGATGTAATAGTTGCTGCATCTTTTTTACCAAATGTAGAGCTTACGTACCCTTCTCCTTCAGTATATTCAGAAAGTACTGAACTATAACTGTCAATGCTTGCACCTCTGAAATATTCATCTGCAAAATAAACTACTTCTTCATGTAAAAAACTTGTTTCGGCTGGTTGAGTAAAATCTACATTGGAATAGGTTTGAAAACGTTTTCCGATTATTCCAGAAGAAGAATATGTTAAATAATAATAAGATGTATCGTTGTATAAACTGTAGAAAGGATTTACCTGAAAAGAGGTATCACCACCGCCAAATGCTAAATCTGAATATAAAGATTGATCTAGTTTTGCATCGTTCTTTTTTCCATAAAATTCAATAAAATCAAATGCTTGTCCATTTAAGCCTTGAATATGAAGGGCTTGTTCTTTTCCGTTTAAAAACAATTGCAAATTGATAGGATTTGCAGTGGATAAAGGCAATCCAACAGAATTTAACAGAGAAGATGGAAGTCTAAAAACACCATTATTTGCAATTTTAACAACAAAATATTGCTGTCCAGATACAATCCATTCTTTGCCATAAGGCTGAGAAAAACTAAAAAGAAAACTAAAAATTGATATTAAAAGGAGTAAAAGTTTACGCATTTGACATTTAGAAAAACAAAAATAATATAATCTTCTGACCTTTTACTGATATCTAATGCATAGGGTTATAAGTTGCTATTTGAAACTTAAGAAAGTTGGTTTTATTATAAGATAAACCTTATTACTTTTGTTCAAAACCAAACAAATGATAGATAAGGAGAAGGTCAGTGTAGAAACAGCAAAGAAATTAGGCTTGCTTGAGTCAGAATTTGAAAAAATCATTCTTATTTTAGGTCGTACGCCCAATTTTACCGAGCTCAGCATTTTCTCAGTAATGTGGTCGGAGCATTGTTCATATAAAAATTCAATAACCTGGCTAAAAACATTACCGAAAGATAGCAGCCGAATGCTTGCAAAAGCTGGTGAAGAAAATGCTGGTATGGTTGATATTGGTGATGGTTTAGCATGTGTTTTTAAGATAGAATCACATAATCATCCATCTGCTTTGGAACCTTATCAAGGTGCTGCAACAGGTGTTGGAGGTATAAATCGCGATATTTTCACGATGGGAGCAAGACCAATTGCTCAATTAAATTCATTGAGATTTGGAAATCCGGCAAGTGCCAGAACTCAATGGTTGGTAAAAGGAGTAGTGAAAGGTATAGGAGATTATGGAAATGCTTTTGGAATACCAACTGTAGGAGGGGAAGTGTTTTTCGACGATTGTTATGCAATTAATCCATTAGTAAATGCCATGTCGGCAGGTATTGTAGAAAATGGCAAAACCGTTTTAGCCACTAGTTATGGGGTTGGAAATCCCGTTTTCATTGTTGGTTCTGCAACTGGGAAAGATGGAATCCATGGAGCCGCATTTGCATCCAAGGATATCTCTGAAAATTCTATTGATGATTTGCCTGCTGTACAAGTGGGTGATCCTTTTCAGGAGAAACTTTTGCTTGAAGCAACGCTTGAATTGATTGAAACCGGAGCAATTATAGGAATGCAAGACATGGGAGCAGCCGGAATTATTTGTTCTAATTCAGAAATGTCGGCAAAAGGTGAGCATGGAATGATAATTTATTTAGATAAAGTTCCGATGCGACAAGCCAATATGGTTCCGTTCGAAATTCTTTTATCCGAATCGCAAGAGCGTATGTTGATAGTCGTAAAAAAAGGTCAGGAAGCTTTAATTCAAACAGTTTTTGATAAATGGGATTTGAATTGTGCCGAAATAGGAGTGGTAACAGACACCAAAAGGTTGGAATATTTTATGAATGGTGAATTGGTTGCCGATGTACCTGCTGATGATTTAGTTTTAGGTGGAGGTGCTCCCATTTATGAACGCGAATATTCTGAACCAGCATATTTTAAAGAAAATCAGAAATTTTCAATAGATTTAATTAAACAACCTGATAATTTGAAGGAAGTTGCTGTTTTTTTAACTAATCACCCAAATATTGCCTCTAAAAAATGGATTACCCAACAGTATGATTCTATGGTTGGAACGGTAAATTTGACAACAAATAAACCTGCTGATGCTGCAATTGTAGCCATTAAGAAAAATGATAAAGCATTGGCGCTTACAATTGATTGTAATTCAAGATATGTACACGCAGATCCAGAAAAAGGTACGGCCATTGCCGTTGCTGAAGCAGCCAGAAATATTGTTTGTGCTGGTGGAGAGCCATTAGCCGTTACTAATTGTTTGAATTTTGGAAATCCTTATAATTTTGAAGTTTACTGGCAATTTGTAGGTGCTATAAAAGGAATGGGTAAAGCTTGCAAAGCATTTAATACACCTGTTACCGGCGGTAATGTGAGTTTTTATAATCAATCTACCGATGATGGACCGGTTTTTCCGACACCTACTATTGGTATGTTAGGTTTGCTTGAGAGCAGGGAGACTTTTACAACACTTGATTTTAAAAACGAGGGAGACTTAATTTATCTAATAGGAAATTCAGTAAATGATATTTCTTCTTCGGAGTATCTATATTCTTTTCATAAAGTAAAAGGATCTCCAGCTCCACATTTTGAGATTGAAGAAGAAATCCTGGTTCAAAAATGTATAGCTGATTTAATTAAAAACAAATTAATTGAATCTGCTCATGATGTTTCTGATGGTGGTTTATACATCACTTTGCTTGAATCTGCTATGCACAGGGGTTTAGGTTTTAAAATTGAATCAGATGTGAAGGTCAGAAAAGATTCATTTTTGTTTGGTGAAGCACAAAGTAGGGTAGTTGTTTCAGTTTCACCTAGTAAAAAAGTAGAAGTAGAAAATGTATTGCATAACTTAAAATGTAATTTTAGCTTACTCGGTTTCGTATCTTCTGGCGTTTTATTAATAGATGATGAAGACTTTGGAACTGCTGAAGAGTCTTCAGTATTATATAATACAGCACTTGATCCATATTTAGCGTAATTCGATTTAATATTGCCAAATACATATTTTCAGTTTAAACAATTTAGGATTGAGCAAGATCAATGTGCAATGAAAGTTGGCACCGATGGAGTATTGCTCGGTTTATTATCAGAAGTTGGCAATGCAAAAACGATTTTAGACGTCGGTACCGGCACTGGATTAGTTGCATTAATGTTAGCTCAGAAGTATAAAGCAGAAATTTATGCTATTGAAATTGAAAGAAATGCTGCTAAACAAGCCAAAGAAAATTTTTCTCTATCACCATGGGCAAATAATCTTCATCTAATCCCAAAATCTTTACTTGATTTTAGCCTTTCAGATGTTGAAATTTCAGCATTTGACCATATTATTTGCAACCCTCCTTATTTTAAAAATTCAGTAAAAACAGCTTCAAATTCCAGAACATTAGCCAGACAAACAGACGGTAATTTTATCCATGAATTAGTAGAATTTTCATCTAAATTTCTGTCGAATAATGGATTGTTAACTTTGATTTTTCCTGTAAATAATTTAGAAGAATATCTTTCAATTACAGAAAAACATAGATTAAACATTATTAAACAAATTAATATTAAATCTCATCCCGATTCTGAAATAATTCGGGTACTCATAACTTTTAGTAAAAACAAGTTGCCTTATGCAACTACTTATTTTACAATCTATCAGAAAGACAGAACATATTCTACGGAATTTAAAACAGCTGCCAAAGATTATTTTTTAAAATTTTGAATCTGCCATTAAATAAATTTCAGAAAACTTGCATTATTTATATATATAATTATCTTCGTGTATTATTAATTAAAACTTCTATTTAAAATGCACTCAGGTACAGTAAAATTTTTCAATGAATCCAAAGGTTATGGCTTTATTTTAGAAAACGAAACAGGCAAAGAACTTTTCGTACACGTTTCAGGTTTGGTTGATAAGATCAATAAAAATGACGAAGTTGAGTTTGAAATTGAAGATGGGAAAAAGGGTTTGAACGCAATCAATGTAAAAAGAACTTAAAAACTTTTTCATCTACCTTTGAGAGCCTTTCTACTATAAGTAGAAGGGCTTTTTTTATGTTTTTAATTTTTATTATTGCATTTTTAACTTAACAAATGGTTCGAATTGGTTTGCTGTCTGATACTCATTCTTTTTTAGATGATGCTGTATTTAAATATTTCGATGAATGTGATGAAATTTGGCATGCTGGCGATATTGGAAATCCAGAATTAATAAAAAAATTAGGTGCTTTCAAGCCTACCAGAGCTGTTTATGGAAATATAGATGGTGCAGAAATAAGAAGCATTTTTCCGGAAGTGCAATATTTTATGATAGAATCCGTAAAAATTATTATCATACATATTGGTGGGTATCCACCTAAATATAATTCGATAAGTAAGCCAATATTAGTAAAACACAAACCCACCTTATTTATTTGTGGGCATTCGCATATTGCAAAAGCAATGTACGATCAACAATTAAAATTATTACATCTAAATCCAGGAGCTGCTGGCAAAGAAGGATTTCATTTAGTGCGTACGTTAATGAGATTTAATATTAATGAAGATAAAATTGAAAAACTCGAGGTAATTGAATTAGCGAAACGATAATTCCGAAAAAAACTTCTGTACATTAAATTTATCGCTAAATTGCCAACATCCTCATTAATTAATTCAATAAATTTAACCAACTATGGCATCTACTACAACTTTAGGGCAATTCATCATCGAAAAACAAGCAGATTTTCCTTATGCAAAAGGAGAACTATCCAGATTGCTACGTGATATTGGAATTGCTGCAAAAATTGTAAATCGGGAAGTAAATAAAGCTGGGCTGGTTGATATTTTAGGCGATGCCGGTACAACTAATATTCAAGGGGAAGGAGTAAAAAAATTAGATGTATTTGCTAATGAACAGTTTATAGCAGCATTAAATTGTGGAGGTGAATGTTGTTTAATTGCATCTGAAGAAAATGATGATGTAATTTTGGTCGATTCAGAAGTATCAAAAGATGCAAAATACATTGTAGCTATGGATCCTTTGGATGGTTCTTCAAATATTGATGTGAATGTTTCTGTTGGAACCATATTTTCTATTTACCGAAGAAAATCTAAAAAAGGGCCAGCTAATGTTGACGATGCTTTGCAAAACGGAGTAGAGCAAGCTGCGTCAGGATATATTATTTATGGTTCTTCTACCATGTTAGTTTACACTACTGGTAAAGGTGTCAACGGTTTTACGTTAGATCCTTCTATTGGAGAATTTTGTCTTTCGCATCCGAATATGAAAATTCCAGAAGTAGGAAAAATGTATTCAATTAATGAGGGTAATTATTATCATTTTCCCGACGGAGTAAAAAAGTATATTAAATATTGTCAGGAAATACATCCAGAAACTCACCGACCTTATACTTCCAGATATATTGGGTCAATGGTGGCTGATTTTCATCGTAATTTAATAAAAGGTGGAATTTTTATCTACCCTACTTCTTTTGGTGCACCACGTGGAAAATTGCGTCTTGTTTACGAATGTAATCCTTTGGCATTTATTGTAGAGCAAGCCGGTGGAAAAGCAACCGATGGTTTCGAACGTATTATGGAACAGAATGTTACCAATTTGCATCAACGTACACCGGTTTTTATCGGATCTAAAAAGATGGTTGAAAAAGCAGAAGAATTTATGCAAATTTATTCAGCCAACCAAAGGCAATTAATAGAGCAAGTGGTTGTTACTACTTCTTGATTTTACTCTTCCCGATGATATACTAAATATCCATAAGCTGGTAATGTATAGTCAGTTTTAGAATTAATTAGTGATTTTTTTCTATTGAATAATTCGAAAAAAGTTTCTTTTTTATTGGTATCTATTATTTTTATCGTTTGTGTTTTTCCGCTGAAATTAAGCATAACAATTACTTCTTTATTGTCTTTTTTTCGAGAGAATGCATAAACTTTATTATCATCGGTAGTTTTAATTTTTGTAAAATCTCCTCCTGCATTTCCATTCCATAAAGCATTATTTTTTATTTTCAATTGAAATAATTCGGTGTAAAACTGTTGATAAACATAATCGCCCCACTGGATTGTATCTTTATCAAAAAATCGTAAAACTTTATTAGATGCAGCTTCTTGCCCGCTATAAATCATAGGCATGCCTGGCATTAATGCTGCAAACACAGCTTGTAGTTTTGCCCCTTTTCCATATCGGGTAAATTCTGTTCCTTCCCACGAATTTATATCGTGGCTCGATGTGAAATTCATGTAATAAACATCTTTAGGATATTTTTTTCGCTCCATTTCCAGGTACGAATCTATGTCTTTTAGTTTTCCGGTTCCTTTTGCAATATTTTGCATTCGATTATGAAGTTGTAATGCATAGCTCATATCAAATGCTTTTTCCATCAACTTAGTATCAGGGTTAAATTGTTCTTTGGGTATAAAAGTGGGTGGCCACAATTCGTCCCATTCTGCTAACATAAAAACTGGTTTTACCTTTTCTAATCGAGCTCTGGTTTTATTCCAAAAATCAGAAGGTATAAAACCTGCAACATCAGCCCTAAAGCCGTCAATATTCATTTCATTTACCCAATAAAACATTACATTTTCCATATATTGTTGCAAATCTGGATTGTTGTAGTCTAATGCAATTACATCTTGCCAATCAGCAACAGGTTGCATAAAATTTCCTTCAGTATTTTTTTTATAATAATCAGGATGTTCAGCAGCCATTGCATTATCCCAAGATGTGTGATTGGGAACCCAATCCAAAATTACATACATACCCTCTGCATGAATTCGTTCAACTAAATTCTTAAAATCATCTCGAGTTCCTAAATCTGGATTTATTCCATAATAATCCTTTACAGAATAATAACTCCCCAGTGATCCTTTTCGGTTTTGCTCACCGATCGGGTGAATTGGCATTAACCATAAAATTTTTATACCCATCTTTTTTAATCGGGGCAAACTTTCGGCAAAGGCATTAAATGTTCCTTCTGGCGTGTACTGGCGGATATTTACTTCATAAATTACTGCATCTTTTGTCCATTCGGGATGTTTAATGGTAAATTCAGAAAAATCAGTAACGGATTTGAATGAAGTTATTAAGAAGAATAATAGAAAAAGAAAAGTATGGTTTAAACGCATTTTAAAGTTTTAAATAATAGTTGATAGGTTAATAAAATTATGAATATTAAATTATTTTCAATCAATTGGATTGGTAATTTTTATCATCAAGTAATACTTTGCCGGTTGCAGCCATCACTGCCAATTCATCACATCGTTCATTTTCTGGGTGTCCTGCATGCCCTTTTACCCAAGAAAATTTTACAGAATGTTTCCGGTAATTGGTTAAAAAACGAATCCATAAATCAGGGTTTTTCTTGTCTTTAAAATTCTTTTTTTCCCAACCAAACAACCATTTTTTTTCAATCGGATCTATTACATACTTCGAATCTGAATAAATGATAACTTCTGATCCTGGATTTTTTAATGCTTCTAATCCTTTTATAACTGCCAATAATTCCATACGGTTATTGGTTGTCAATTTATAACCTTCCGATAATTCTTTTACCAAATTCCCTGATTTTAAGATAACTCCAAAACCACCAGGGCCAGGATTTCCACGAGAAGAACCGTCAGTAAAAATTGAAATTATAGCCATCTTTATCAAATTAAGTTTTTAAAAGGTTGAAATTTTTGATTAACGAACGAGTATAAAATAGCCAAACGATGAAAGTAGCTAATGCCACTAATCTAGTTGTTTCAAACATCCATTTTTCTAAAAAATATTTTTGCTCTCCCCATCCCCAAAGCAAATTTATAGCATGTATAATGGCAATTATTAAAAAATAACTCAATTCATTTTTGGAATATAAAACTAGCCAAGCACTAAACATAAAAAACGGAAATAAGTATCGCTCATGCATTTCGGGCAATAACATAAAAAAAGAAAAACTCAAATAGGCTAGCAAAGCTATTTTTTGAGCATTGTTCAATGATCTTTTTAAAGAGGTAAAAAGGATAATTGAATAGCAACCGCTAAAAAGAATCAATGCAACAGTTTTTCTACTCAGCGAAAAAATTAGATCAACATCATTCGGTGGAAACAATAAATTTTGTTTAAGATCAAAATCAGCAAATGCTGCCCACCAACCATTAAAGGCATTTACGGAAATAAAATTATACCTGCCTCCAGCTGTAAAATGTGGTTCTATTGAAGCAAAAACGTGATTTTCGTTTAATAAGAAAGGAATATTTGGAATTAAAAATGCGATAACAAATACAATAAAAGCCCTAAATTGTAATTTATAGCTAGTATTTTTTTGAAAAAAGTATACAGCCAATAATGGAAAATATAATAAGGTTTGAGTTTTAAGATTAACTGAAAGGGCTATCAAAATAGCAAATGCAATAAGTTTTTGTTCAAACAAATAAATACATGCCGCAATTAATAACATGGAGTACAATAAGTCTATTTGTCCCCATCCATATGCATTCAAAATGGTAACTGGACTAATTGCCATCAAGACTAAAAAGTATAGATTAGATTTTCGTTTGTGTAGCCAATAGAAAAATGATATTTCTGATAATAAAGTGGTAGTTTTTAAGCAGGTATCGAAATAATGAGATGAAATTGGCAAATTGAAATATGTAAAAATCCAACCCCAGAAATTTAAAATATAAAGAAAAAGAGGTGGATAGTCGCATTCAAATCGGTTTACAATAGGATCGTAAATGGAAGTAAAACCATTCTCTTGCATTCTAATTGCCCATTGTTCAAAAAAGTCAAAATCGCTATTATGCCCATCCGATAAAAAAAATAAAATTCGTATGATTAACCCTACGATTATCCAAAAAGTAAAATTTTCTGGTTTTCTAAAAGCTTTTTCTAGGTTGAAAATGAAGAGTTTAATAATTACTGGTTTTTGATTTGAACTGAATTTTATAAAAATTGCATACTTATCGATTGTAAAAATAGCTTGTTTTTATTATGCGATGAAGGTAATTTATTTTTTTTGTTGCACTTAAGCATTAAAAACATAACTTTACAGTTCAAACGGTAGATGTAGCTCAGTCGGTTAGAGCATCGGTTTGTGGTACCGAGGGTCGCCGGTTCGAGCCCGGTCTTCTACCCTTTATTAAATATCCCGGTTTTTGCCGGGATTTTTTTATCCAAATATTAGTTGTTATTAGCAACTAAATGTATTACAGATGTTACATATTTGATTTTTCAATGGCATAGTAATTGGCTAATTTTAATTGTCCGTAAGGACATGTTTTTCATAGGTAGATGTAGGGTCGATTAGGAAACTAATCGGCTCTTTTTTTTTATTTAATTTAAAAAACAAACATTTAGCTGGCATAGTAATTGGTTAAAAGTTAATGCCCCCCAAGGGCATGTTTTTCATAGGTAGATGTAGGGCCAATTAGGAAACTTTTTGGCCCTTTTTTTTGTAGTAGTATTATCCTATCATTACAGAACGAATTAAATATTCATGAAGAAAAAAGTGGTTGTTGCCATTTCAGGCGCTAGTGGTTCTATTTACGCTTATCATTTACTCAATAGCTTACAAAAGTTTTCATCTACCGAACTCGAAGTTGGAGTGGTGATGAGTTTAAACGCAAAAGATGTTTGGAAATACGAATTGGGCAATGAAGATTGGAAAAACTATTCATTTAATTTTTTCGAAAAAGGTGACTTTATGGCACCATTTGCCTCTGGTTCAGCTCATTATGAAATAATGATTGTTTGCCCTTGCAGTATGGGTGTTATGGGTCGAATTGCAAGTGGAGTTTCTGACGATCTTACTACTCGCGCTGCCGATGTTATTTTAAAAGAACGTAGAAGGCTAATTTTGGTCACTCGTGAAACACCGCTAAACCTAATTCACATTAATAATATGCTTACGATAACGCAAGCTGGTGGTATAATTTGCCCGGCAAGCCCTTCATTTTATACCAAACCACAAACTGCTGACGAAATTGCATTAACTGTTGTATATAGAGTTTTAAATTTGGCAGGTTTAGGTAATAATGCCCCCGGTTGGAGTGAAAGCTAATTTTTAAGAATTTTTAAGAAAATTTATCGTTCTAGAAATTCCTTTAAAACCGGTTCGCTTTACTGCTGAATTTTTAAACAATACATTAAACTCTTTTTCTTTCATATTTTCCCAGTCAGAATCTGTTTTATTTATAATAATGGGATTTGGTGTAAAGCTTTTTTCCGTGTTTAAGACTGAAAATCGATTCCATGGACAAACATCTTGGCAAATATCACATCCAAACATCCAGTTTTCCATTTGGTTCTGAAACTCATTGGGGATTTCATTTCTCAATTCAATGGTTAAATAGGAAATGCACCGTTTGCTATCTACCTGATATGGAGTGTGTAAGGCATCAGTTGGGCAAGCATCTATACATCTTGTGCAAGTTCCACAATAATCGTCAATTGGGGAGTCGTATTCTAAGGGTAAATCAATAATTAATTCGGCTAAGAAAAAAAAAGATCCTTTTTCTTTATTAATTAAATTAGAATTTTTTCCTTGCCAACCAATACCAGCTTTTGTTGCCCAAGCTTTTTCGAGCACTGGTGCGGAGTCAACAAATACTCTCCCGTTTATTTCTGCAATATTTTCACAAATAAAAGAATATAATAATTTCAGTTTTTCTTTTATAACTAGATGATAATCAATACCATAAGCATATTTAGAAATTTTGGGAGCAGTGTTATCTGTTTGCGTAATATTGGTAAAATAATTATACCCTAAAGAAATAACTGTTTCAGCACCATCCACTAATTTGCGAGGATCCAATCGTTTATCGAAATAATTTTCCATCCATTGCATTTCGCCGTGGCAATCATTTTTTAGCCACGATTCCAACCTTGGAGCTTCCGTTTCCAGAAATTCTGCTTTGGCAAAACCACAAAAGTAAAAACCTAGTCTCTCAGCTTCCTTTCTGATCAGGAGTGTTGATTCTGTAACCGAATACATTTCAAATTAAAATTAAATTTGGACTTAGTCGAACAAATTTGGGGTATTCGCTCCTTGCTTTTTCCGGTTTAAATGCCTGTAAGCTAATTCAGTAGCTTCTCTACCTCTTGGTGTTCGCATTAAATATCCTTCTTGAATTAAGAAAGGTTCATACACTTCTTCTATCGTTCCCTCTTCTTCACCACAAGCAGTTGCAATTGTTTTTAATCCAACAGGCCCACCTTTAAATTTATCAATGATGGTTAAAAGTATACGATTATCCATTTCATCCAATCCATGTTCATCAACATTCAACGCATTCAATGCATAATTAGCAATATCAACATCAATAGTTCCATTTCCTTTTATTTGGGCAAAGTCACGTGTTCTTCTTAGCAATGCATTTGCAATTCTGGGCGTTCCACGACTTCTCCTCGCTATTTCATACGCCCCTTCATCTGATATTGGTGTTCTCAAAATAGATGAGGATCGTAAAACTATCGTTGTTAATAATTTGGTATCGTAATATTCAAGTCGAGAGTTGATACCAAATCTGGCGCGAAGTGGCGAGGTTAATAAACCGGAACGGGTAGTAGCACCGATTAAGGTAAAAGGATTTAAAGAAATCTGTACACTTCGAGCATTGGGCCCGGTTTCCAACATTATGTCGATTTTATAATCTTCCATAGCTGAATACAAATATTCTTCAACTACCGGGCTTAAGCGATGAATTTCATCAATAAATAAAATATCACCTTCTTCCAAATTGGTTAATAAGCCTGCCAAGTCGCCAGGTTTATCCAATACTGGTCCAGATGTGATTCTGATTTGAACACCAAGTTCGTTGGCAATTATATGTGATAGCGTAGTTTTTCCTAATCCAGGAGGGCCATGCAATAGCACATGATCCAATGCTTCTCCACGCATTTTAGCTGCTTCAACAAAAACTTTAAGGTTGGCTATTATCTTATGCTGACCAGTAAAATCATCAAAAGCGGAAGGTCTGAGTACTTTTTCAATTTCCTTTTCTTCTGGATTTAAATTCTCAGCATCAGGATCGAGATTTGGATTAATCATGATGCTTTGTTTAACGTTGGATATTTGCGGAATAAACTTCTTATTTTCATTTCCAAGACACCTAAAAAAGCTTCTTTAAAAATTCCTTTGCTCATTTTTGAAGTTCCTTCACTTCTATCCGTAAATATTATCGGCACTTCCACTACATTAAAACCAGTTTTCCAAGCTGTAAATTTCATTTCAATCTGAAAAGCATAACCAATGAATTTTATTTTATCTAATTCTATGGTTTCTAAGACTTTCCTGCGGTAGCATTTAAACCCTGCTGTAGTATCGTGAATGGGCATTTGAGTAAAAACCCGAACATAATATGAAGCAAAATAGGACATTAAAACCCTGCTCATTGGCCAGTTTACCACATTAATACCTGAAACATATCGAGAGCCAATAGCCAAATCTGCACCTGCAACACAAGCAGAATGCAGGCGAATTAAATCTTCTGGATTATGGCTAAAATCGGCATCCATTTCAAAAATATAATTATACTTTCGCTCAATTGCCCATTTGAAACCATAAATATAGGCTGTCCCTAAACCTTGTTTTCCTGATCTTTTTTCGATATGTAAATTGCCAATAAATTCTTTTTGTAATGCTTCAACGATTTGTGCTGTTCCATCTGGAGAATTATCGTCGACAATTAAAATTTCAAATGGTTTATCTAAAGAAAATACCTTACGGATTATTTTCTCTATATTTTCTTTCTCGTTGTAAGTAGGGATAATGACTAAACAGTCTGACACAGGTTGAATTAGATTTTTTTTGCTAAAATAGTTAAGATAAGTTATAATTTATTCTTTCATTTAAATGATTACCATATTTAACAAAAATAAACACCTTATTAATATATCGGAATGAAAAAAAAAAAAGCAATATTTCTAGATCGTGATGGAGTTGTAAATCAGGAAATTGGAGATTATATCTGCAAATTAGAAGATTTTACAATCGTACCCGGTTTATGCGAAAGCTTAAAAAAACTATCTGACAAAGGTTATTTGCTAATTGTAATAACCAACCAAGGTGGATTAGCAAAGAAATTATATTCCGAAGAAACGTTAAATGCTATGCACCAATTTTTTGCTGATGAGCTAAAAACATACGACGCATCAATTTCTGAATTTTATTATTGTCAGCATCATCCTCAATATAATGGAAATTGTATTTGTCGAAAACCAGATTCTGGAATGCTTGAAAAAGCAATTGCTAGATTTACTATAGATCCACTACAATCTTATATGATTGGCGACAAACAAAGAGATGTAGATGCCGCCGAAAAAGTAGGAGTGAAGGGAATTTTAATTGAGAGCAATGAACCGATAGCAGATGTTCTGCATTTAATTGCTTAATCAAAAAGCGAATAAAAAGTTGAATCCCTTCAGGATTCTGTAATCATTTTTGAATTTAACCCTGAGTTGCACTCAGGGCTATTTACATTCAAGCCCTTTAGGCTTGCACGTTTTTATGAAAATTATCAAATTAAAATGAATCAAACTTCGTTTAACAATTGATAAAATTTTTTATTTGTAATCTTAAAATTTTAAACCCACCTAAAATTTTCTCATCATAACCAACCCTGAAAGTGTTGAACATCAATAGCCACGGATGCAATCCGTGGTTAGAAATAAGTAAAGATTTTCACAACCCTGAAAGTGTTGAACAAAAATAAATAATTAACTAGCTGCGTTTGCTTTGGCATGATCTGCCAAAAAAGTAGCCAATCCGCTATCTGTAAGTGGATGTTTTAACAATGCAAGAATTACATTTAATGGACAAGTTGCCACATCAGCACCATATTCTGCACATTTTATTAAATGCGTAACATGTCTGACAGATGCTGCCAAAATTTCGGTTTCATAACCCTGAACATCATAAATATGTCTAATCTGAGCGATTAAGTCCATACCATCCAAACCAATATCATCTAATCTGCCAATGAATGGGGAAACAAAAGTTGCTCCTGCTTTGGCAGCTAAAATTGCTTGGCCAGCAGAAAAAACTAAGGTACAATTCGTTCGGATTCCTTTTTTAAAAAAATACTTAATTGCCCGAACTCCATCTTTTATCATTGGAACCTTAACCACAATTTTAGCATCAATGGCAGCTAGCTTTTCACCCTCACTAATCATTCCCTCATAGTCGGTAGCAATAACTTCGGCACTTACCATGTCGTCCACCACATCACAAATCGCTTTATAATGTTTGTTTACGTTTTCTTCGCCGGTTATACCTTCTTTAGCCATTAATGATGGATTGGTGGTTACACCATCTAAAATTCCTAAATTTTGCGCTTCAATAATCTGATCCAGATTAGCTGTATCAATAAAAAATTTCATGGAGAATATTTAAGAAAAAAAAATGGGTAAGCTACTTACATCGCACCGCTACAACCATTTACCCTTGCTTCCTTCCGAACCTGGGGGAGTTCAACAGGAGCTGGTCGTATAAGACTTACCCACCACAAAAGTAGAAATTTTAACCGCAAAGAGTAAAAAATTTTGAGTTTAGCTGGAAAGTGCTTAGAGTGAATTGCTTACGTGTCTATTTGAGAATTATTTTTTCGAAGATTATAGAATTGCCAAAGAACAATACCAACACTTACCGAAATATTGAAAGAATGTTTAGTACCGAATTGTGGAATTTCTAGGCAAATATCAATCATATCCATTACTTCCTGACTTACTCCATTTACTTCATTTCCGAAAATAAAAGCAATTTTTTCATCAGAACTTAGCGTTGCATCATCCAGCATGATACTTTCAGCCGCTTGCTCAATTGCGATTAGCGAATATCCATCTTGTTTTAAATTTTGCAAAATAGATTCTGTGTTTTCGGAGTAAACCCAATTGACAGAATCGGTTGCACCTAATGCAGTTTTTTCAATATCACGATGAGGAGGAGTACCCGTGATACCACATAAATAAATGGTTTCTATTGCGAAAGCATCACACGTTCTGAAAACTGACCCGACATTATTTAAACTTCTAATATTATCAAGCACCACAACAATTGGCGTTTTTTTCAAAAGTTTAAATTCATCCGTATCTATTCGGTTTAATTCTGAATTTAATGTTTTCTGCATGGTCAAAAGTAGCAGAAATCAGGCTTGTTTTATTCTTCCGGTTCTACATACGTGTCTTCACCATAAGCAAAACCAATTTCATCAGCTTTCGCAATGTGCATACTATCAATCATACTGTCTTGATCTGGTTTTTCGAAATGACCAGTATCCATCACCGAATCATAGCGGTGACCAGGCTTTCGTAATATGCCTGGCAAATCGCCATTATCTTCACTTTCGTCGCCCGAAACTCCATCTTGCGCATTAAATGAAAATCCAAAAGCCATTTTATCTTCATCATTACTTTCTTCGTCTAGTTCAGTAATATTTTCAGATTCCTGCTTTTGAATTAAATCATCTAATTTGTCAATTTTTTCAGACTCTTCATTTTTATTTTCTTCTGTATTCATTTTATTAAGGTATTAAAAAGGGTAATTATTTAAATTATTATTAAGTGTACTTTATTAGTTTCATTATTTATTAATTCTTTGTTCTATAGTTAGTTAATTGGAATTGTTTTTCAAAATCAATATTATTTTTTTAATTAAATAGTATCAGTTGTGCTGTTTCATTAATTTTTTAATAATTTTTAATTTATTGATAAGCAATTTGTTTGAAATTATTTTGGGCTTACCCTGAAAAACGGGTCGGGCTATTCGCTTTTGCCATTCTGAGAGAAACGAAGAATCTTGATTTAATTGTTTTTTAAAGGAAAAAAAAGGATGCCGCTACTATCCCTAAGCCTCCAACCTCCGAATTCACATTCTAATATATTGATTTAAACCGCATAAAAAGAAATGTTTATTTTTTCAGATTTTTTTTTTCTATCAATAATTATTTTTAGTTTATTTTCCTTTCTATTTATTAATACAGGCTAATGCTATGCCGCAAAAAGCAAGATAAGAAAATTACAGTCAGGAGTAGTGTCAAAAAAAATTCTGAATGGAAAATATATTTAAGATAAAAACAAAAAGTTTTATTCAAATATTCAGAATTGAAAAATTTCGTTCTCCATAAATTAGCGGTCTTTTAGTAGTTTTACAACCACAATCCTGAAATTTTGGCAAAGACTACCGAGGTGAAAGAAACACCTTTAATGCAACAATATAATAAAGTAAAACAGAAATACCCCGGAGCTTTATTGCTGTTTAGGGTAGGTGATTTTTATGAAACCTTTGGTCAGGATGCAATTATTGCCTCCTCTATACTTGGAATTGTATTAACCAAACGTTCAAATGGTTCGGCTTCGCATGTGGAGTTAGCAGGTTTTCCACATCATTCACTCGATAATTATTTGCCAAAATTGGTTCGTGCTGGTCAGCGGGTAGCTATATGCGATCAGTTGGAAGATCCGAAACTGACTAAAACGATTGTAAAACGAGGAGTAACCGAATTAATAACTCCAGGTATTGCCTACAATGAAAACATCATTCAACAAAAAAGTAATAATTATTTAGCAGCCATATTTTGTGAGGACACCCGAACGGATTTTTTCGGAATTGCTTTTCTTGATATCTCTACTGGCGAGTTTTTAACCGCCGAAGGAAATTGGGAATACATGGATAAATTGCTGGTTTCGTATTCGCCTTCTGAAATATTGATGCGGAAATCGTCGAAAAAAATCTTTAATTCTTTGTTGAACGATCAGCAATATACCTATCAATTAGATGATTGGATTTATGGCAGAGACTACGCCTTAGAAATTTTATTAAATCATTTCGAAACTATCAGTTTTAAAGGTTTTGGAATTGAGAATTTGCCACTTGCAATTATTGCTGCTGGAGCGGTTTTGCACTATGTAAAAGACGCTCAGCATCATAATTTGGCACATATTACCAATATTACGAGGATAGAAGAAGATCGTTTTATGTGGTTAGATCGATTTACAATCAGAAATTTGGAATTGGTGGGCAGTTTGAACGATAGCGGAAGTACCTTATTGAGTGTTTTGGATCAAACGCTAACTCCTATGGGTGCGCGTTTGCTGTACAAATGGATGCTAATGCCGCTGAAACAACGAATTCCGATTGAGCAAAGGCAACAAGTGGTTACTCATTTTATCAAAAATCCAGCACTTTCACATTCATTAAAGTCAACGATAAAAAGTGTAGGCGATTTAGAGCGACTGATTTCTAAAGTTGCCTTAAAAAAAATATCACCACGAGAATTGCGGCAATTACAAGTTTCGCTTTCTGCCATTGTAGAATTAATAAAAGAAACCGAGAAAGAAGACGAACCAGAACTTTTACGGTTAAAATCGCAATTAATGCCTTGCCATGAATTAATAGAAAAATTAGTAACAACCTTAGTTCCCGAACCTCCAGTTTCTATTTTGAAAGGAAATGCAATTGCAACGGGAATTAATCAAGAATTAGACGACCTCCGCAAAATTGCTTTTGCAGGTAAAGATTATTTAATTGAATTGCAACAGCGAGAAATTATAAATACGGGCATTTCCTCGTTGAAAGTTTCTTACAATGGTGTTTTTGGTTATTATTTAGAAGTTACTCATTTGCATCGCGAAAAAGTACCTACCGAATGGATTCGAAAACAAACACTGGTAAATGCTGAACGCTACATTACACCGGAACTAAAAGAATATGAAGAAAAAATTATCGGGGCAGAAGAAAAAATCTTTCAATTAGAGCAGGAAATTTATCGTGCTTTGATCGATTTTGTTGGACAGTTTATACAGCCGATACAAACAAATGCAGATATTATTGCCCAACTTGATGTGTTATTAAATTTCAGCCAATTGGCGATTAACAATAAATATTGCAAACCTATGTTGGACGATAGTTTTAGTTTAACGATAGAGAATGGTCGCCATCCGGTGATTGAAAAAAAACTGAAACAAGGCGAACCATATATTTCCAATAATTTATTTTTAGATCCAGAAACGCAGCAATTAATTATACTAACGGGTCCAAATATGTCGGGTAAATCTGCTTTTTTGCGACAGGTAGGATTAATTGTGCTGATGGCGCACATTGGCAGCTATGTGCCGGCAAGTGCAGCCAAAATGGGAATTGTAGACAAAATTTTTACTCGTGTAGGTGCATCAGATAATTTATCGTCGGGCGAATCTACTTTTATGGTAGAGATGAATGAAACCGCCACAATTCTGAATAATATATCAGCCAGAAGTTTGCTTATTTTGGATGAAATAGGCCGTGGAACTAGTACCTACGATGGTATTAGCATTGCTTGGGCCATTGCCGAATATTTGCACAACCATAAAACAGCCAGAGCTAAAACACTTTTTGCTACGCATTACCACGAGTTAAACGAAATGACGGAAGTAATGCCAGGTATAAAAAATTATAATGTTTCGGTAAAAGAAATAGATGATAAAATTATTTTTCTGCGCAAACTGGTAGAAGGCGGCAGCAACCACAGTTTCGGTATTCATGTTGCAAAGATTGCGGGAATACCGAAAGAGGTAATCCAGCGAGCCGACCAATTATTGTTGCAATTAGAAAGTAACCGAAACCTGGATGGAAAAGATGCAACCTTACCACAAAAAAAAGCAAAGCCTGCTGGTAAAAATGATTTTCAATTAAGCATTTTTCAATTAGATGACCCGGTACTTACTCGTTTGCGCGATAATTTAAATGGATTGGATGTTAATTCTTTAACTCCCATTGAGGCATTGATGAAATTGGATGAGATACAGAGGTTGGTGAGGGGGTAGGGTTGGATTTTTATTTTAATAAAACAATATAAATTTACTCGAATTAGAGAAAATGTAAATTCAAAGTTTTCTAAAAATCAAGCTAAATCCTAAATAATAATAACCTATGATTAATACTAATATATTGATTTCCAATCTTGACGTCGTCAAAAATGTAATAGACTATTTTGCAGCAAAGTATGCAAATATGAGTGAATGAGATAAAATTAAAATTGATGCAATTGAAAATGGGAAAAAGTTTAATAGCCCAAATTCAGAACAATTTGTTAATTATGGATTCTTAACACCAATGGACTGCACTCTTTATTTAAGTAAGATTGGATTTTATAATTATGGAAGAGCAATAGACGAAACAATTAAAGCATTGAATGAGAAACTAATTATATTCCATTGATAGAATGTTATTACCTAAATTAAGTGATGAACGATATCAATTTAATGGAACTATTACATATGGTTTATATAAAAAGAATTTAATTCTAAATATTTTGTTGGGCTTTGAATTTATCATAAAAGAGTTTAGGGAATCTGTATTTAAGATTGTGCCCAAATTATTAAATGGTGATGAAAGTATTGGCACCGGTTTCCTAATTAAGGAGGACAACAGTTTTTTTATTGTAACGAATAAACATGTAGTCCAAAATAATTCTAGCTTGATAATTTATGATATAAATGACAATGAAATTGATCGCAACATTATTTTTGAGCATCCAGAGAAAGATATTGCAATTATTGAAGTCACTATATCTTCAAAATCCCAAACATTCCAAATAAACACACAATTTGATATTTTAGATGAAGTTATAACCATAGGTTATCCTTCCGTGCCAATGACTGAATTGGCTTATCAACTTTGTCATAAAGGAGAAATAAATTCTATAGTTGAGGATTACAGTAATAATAGTTTAATAATATTTTCTGCAAAAACTTCATCTGGTAACAGTGGAAGCCCTGTTATTGATAGTTCTGGTAGAGTTATTGGAATCGTTACTCAAGAATTGTTCGAAAAGTCTAAATTCTACGATAAAGGAAAGTTGCCATATTATGCTGCGATAACTGCAAATGAAATAATGGCAACATTTAACTTATTCAAGAAAAAATAATCAGCTTAAGAATAATCTATATTTCAATATGATGTTTTTTTATTAGTTAAAACCCATTTCGCTATAGTCTCTAGGTTCGCCGTAGTCTCCATTCATTGTGGTTCGGCATAGTCTCCAGACTATGTCGTAGCGTAAGTAAATCTCTGATTTACCTAATTTCAAATAAGAAAATAATTTCAAAATGAAACTGTAAAATTAAAAGACAAGTTGTATTTTTAATTAAACAACAGTATGTCAACAGGATATTTAATTAAAGATCAACAGCAATTATACTTTTTAATATTTCAGATTGTAAAATGGGGTGATATTTTTCAAGAGCTTCGTATCGAGATTTTATTATTGCCAGCTTTGATTTTTGTAGAAAAAATAAAGGATTAGAATTATATGCATATGTAATAATGAGTAATCATATTCATTTAATTGCGCGTGCAAAAGAATGTTATATTTTATCAGATATTATTCGTGATTTTAAAAAATTTACAGCTAAAGAAATTTTAAATAAAATACAAGTCGGAATAGAAAGCAGACGCGATTGGATATTAAAACGATTTCAGTTTGCAGCAAAACAACATATTAGAAATAGTAATTACCAAGTTTGGACGCATGAAAATCATGCTATTGAATTAATTTCGAAAAAATTTATAGATCAAAAATTAAATTTTATACATAAAAATCCAGTGAGAGCTAAAATTGTAACTGAAGCTATTCATTATGTATACAGAAGCGCAAGAAATTATGCAGGTTTAGATTCGGTGTTGGAAATTGATTTTTTGTAAATAAATTATCAAACTTTTGAATGTAAATTTATCTAATAGTTAATACCCATAAAATTTTGATTGAATTAAGCAAGAAAGTAAATCAGAGATTTTTAAACGCTCCAACGTCTGGATACTACACCGAACGCAAATTTATTTTATAAATTTATCAGATATTTACGCTTTAACGCTGTTTTTAGACAATGCCGATTCTAAATCTTAATAACAAACAAAAAAAACTAAATTTGTAATAATAATAATCCATTTTTAAATATTATTAAAATGAAAAATGTTAAACAATCAATACTGCTACTTTTTTTAGTTACAATCTTTTTAGGTTGTGGTAAAGACGATCCTGCAACATCAAAAACAAAGGATGTATATGTTGCTGGCTATTCTATCATTAATTACAATAATGTTTTTCTAAGATGTGCAACTTTGTGGAAAAATGGTGAACCATTATATTTCGGAAATTCTAAAGGAGAATCAGAGCTAAATGACATTTTTGTTGTTGGCAGCGATGTGTATGCAGTTGGATATGATAAATCTCTCTCCGGTAATCAAATTGCAAAAATATGGAAAAATGGAGTTGCCAGCAATTTATCGGATGGCTTAATTAATGAAAATGCTCTCGCAATTAAAGTTGTTGGGAGCGATATTTATGTGCTTGGTAGAGAAAGTAAAAACTTTTCAACTTTAATAAAATTTTGGAAAAATGGAGTTGCAACTAATGTTAAAGATGCAACACCTCAAGATAATGCAAATGGTTTTTTTGTTTTTGGTAATGATGTGTATATGTATGGATATCGAAGGTCTGGTACAGAAACATTTGCTAAGTATTGGAAAAATGGTATCGCAACGGAACTTACAACTGAACTTTCTCAAAATGTTGCAAATGATTTATTAGTATCTAACAATGATTTATATGTTGTTGGGCGAAAAAATGGAATTGCAAAATGTTGGAAAAATAACATACTAATCACAAATTTAATTGATGAAGATGATAGTTATGATGCGAAACGAATTATGCTTCAAGGAAAAGATTTCTATGTTGTTGGAAATGATTATTTAAATTCCGTCTCAATAATAAAATTGTGGAAGAACGGAGTTTCTATTGATTTCCCAATCGAAACAAACAGTGTTTTACCATCCGATATGGATATTTCTGGATCGGATATTTATGTTAGTGGGAATATATATGAACCTGGAAAAGAAATTGCTGCTTATTGGAAGAATCAGGTTAAATTTGTGTTGTCTAAAGATTCCGTTATTTCGTCAACAGCATCGGCTATCTTTGTAACGAAATAAAATTTCTTTTATAGTTTTAAAAGTGCTTAAACATCTTTTTTTTGCTTATTAATATTGTCTGTCTTGATTTTTAAATCTTGCGGCTCCCCCAATTCGCCGTAGTTTCCCAGTTCGCCGTGGTCTCCCAATTCGCCGTAATCCCAAGTAGCCGTATTCTCCCTTAATTTATTTTATTGACAAAAGTAATGAGCATTATTTTATTGAAAAAGAAACTTTGAAATTAATAACATTCATTTGCGTTATTCTAGGTCTAATTTTAAGAATTATAATTGCTAATTGAGTATTGAAAATTGCAAGAAGACATAATATAAATAGTAAGGTTTGGGCTTTATTTAGTTTACTTTTACGGTCATTTACACTAATATTTATCGGCACAAAAAGAAAATTGAAAACATCTGCCAAATTCCCAAGTTTGCAGTAGTCCCCAGTTCGCCGTAGTCTCCTTGTCGCCAGTAGTTTCAACCCAGTTCGCCATAGTCTCAGTTCGACGTGGTTCGGCATAGTCTCCAAACTATGTCCTAGCGTAAGTAAATCTCTGATTTACCTAATTTCAAATAAGAAAACAATTTCAAAATGAAACTGTAAAATTAAAAGACAAACTGTATTTTTAATTAAACAACAGCAGTATGTCAACAGGATATTTAATTAAAGATCAGCAGAAATTATACTTTTTAACATTTCAGATTGTAAAATGGTTGATATTTTTTCAAGAGCTTCGTATCGAGATTTTATTATTGCCAGCTTTGATTTTTGCAGAAAAAATAAAGGATTAGAATTGTATGCTTATGTAATAAGGAATAATCATATTCATTTGATAGCTCGTGCAAAAGAAGGTTATGTTTTGTCAGAAATTATTCGTGATTTTAAAAAATTTATAGCAAAAGAAATTCTAAATGAAATTCAAATCGGAATATAAAGCAGACGTGATTGGATGTTAAAACGATTTGAATTTGCAGCGAAAGAACATAAAAGAAATAGTAATTATCAAGTTTGGACTCACGAAAATCATGCAATTGAATTGATTTCTAAAAAATTTATTGATCAGAAATTACATTACATTCATGAAAATCCGGTAAGAGCTAAAATAGTAAATGAAGCAATTTACTATTTGTATAGTAGTGCCAGAAACTATGCAAGTTTAGATTCGGTTTTGGAGATAGATTATTTGTAGATTGATTAGTAAATCAGAGATTTACAGACGCAGCGACGTAGTCAGGAGACTACGCCGAACGAAGGTATATAATGGTATAATTAAATCTTCAGTTTACCAATTATTTTTACCTTACAATTATCAATTTAGATTTAGCATTAACTTTATCACTTTTCAACATTACGACATAAACGCCAACCGGAATATCATTAATATTTATCTCGAATTCGGAAATACTTGGCAATAAAACTTCTGAGCTCCATACTTCTCTTCCTTGAATATCATAAATGCTTAATGATGAAGCGTCTTTATTATCTTCATTATTCCATTTGACCATAACCTTACTATTCGCAGGGTTGGGGAATAATTCTAATTTTATTTTTTTGTATGAATTATTTTGGTGATTGGTGATGCCAGTACCAAGCGAATCAGGAATTTCTCCTACAAATACATCGTCTACAAACATGTAATGGTCTTTGCTAAAATCACCGAATAGATTTCTGTTTCCAAAATTACCCAGTGTGATGTACTGATAAGGGAGATCTGCTTTTACAATGCCGCAAACATGTCTCCATGTATTTGTTTCTATTAAGGGTTTGTTGGCTGGCAATGAAATGTTTGGCACATAATTTAAATTGTTTTTTCCACCACTTAATTGTCTATCGTTAGTAAGCAATGCTCCAACTTGTTTGAATGATCTACCAATATTGGATGAAGTATTATCAATTTTTGCATAAAAAGAAATCATATAATATTTACCAGGTGTTAGTGGTTGAGACAACTCTCCGGTAACATATTCACTCCAATCAGCACTTCCTTGATAAAACATACCAAACATTCCTTTGCCACCGTGAGGAATTGTTGCTCTGGAAAAACCTTCAGTACTTGGAATATTACCTCTGTAAGTAAAAGGATAATCGGCATCCCAAATGTCCGGTGTAGTATTGTTAGATATCCACCAATCTTTTGCTAGTGGTGCGCTTGGAATAAAGCTCCCTTGAACGCTGATACCAGGCATTAAAACATAATCACTTTCACATTTTGGGTTTTTTACAAGGTTGGGTCCTAATAAAGATGGATTGAAACAATTATTGCTTAAAGCGTTGCCTTCATCAAATAAACCTATTTTAAAAGTGCTGGCTTGTGCATTGGCTTTGCTGTATGCTCGTACAAAATATTGTGTACCTATTGTTAAGTTTGTAGGCAATAGCATAATGTTGTTTGAACAAAACAGAGAAGTTAAATTACTTGGTGTACCCGAAAATAATTCCAGCACTATATCTTTTGTTTCAAAACCAGCGATAACACGCTTGCTTGCAAGAGTATGAGTAAACTTCAACCAGATATCATCATCAGAAAATTCGGTAGTTTTGCAATTGGCAGGGGGCAATGTTTGCGAAGCACCAGTTGTGGCTAATTGATATTGATAATCATTATTTGCAATTAATTCTAATGCACCAATTGGCTCATCTAAATTTTGATTGCTGCTAACATCAATAGAAAAAATGGTAGTGGAACCTATTAGACTGGTATTATAAACTCTTAAATAAATAGTATCACCAACTGTAAAACCTGTTAAAGCAAAGGGCGTAGCAGTGCAGGGTAATTTTTTCGCAGCTAATTTCGCGCTATCTGCCGCATAGCCTTTAAAAGCTTCCATGCGGTAGGTAATGCCAGTATTTTCTTCATCCCAAATTGAATTAAAACTGCTAATGCTCACATTATGAGTGGTATTTTCTGCAATAAAATAAAACCAAACATCATGCTGTGGTACACCAGTTAAGTTGGTGCAAATTCTTCCAAAAGATTTACTCGCACCATGTAAAGAATATGACGGGATTTTTTTTACGTTAGTTGGTACTGGTATAAGTTTGATGGCACCAGAAATTAAATCATTGTCAGGCGGATTTACAACAGATAATGTGGTCGAATATTTATCGCCATATTGTCGAATATAATAGGTTTGATTAGGTACTAAATTAGTGAGGGTAATGGCTTTGTGTTTTTCAGTGATACTATGACTGAAACAAGAAATACTAGTAAGTGCAGCACAGCTTCCCGAATATACTTGATAGAAAGCAGTCCCGCCATTAAATTCAGCATGGCTAATAATAGCTGCAGAGGACTGATTTGGGGTAAATTGATACCAAACATCTTTATTGAAAACAGTTGTGCTACACGCTGGCAAAGAAACAGAAGCCTCCAACATCCCGTTATTGGTTGGAATATCAAAATCTAAATTATTACTAACAACAATAGTTTTAGCGTTTATACATGCATCGTTAATGGGCAAACCAGAAAGGGAAATGGTAAAAACACCATCTAGTGTAATTTGTGAATAAATCCGTATAAAATAAGTAGTTCCGATACTCAAATTACTTAAACGTTTACTACCATTATTTTGTACACATAGAATACTAATTGGATTGGCACACGAACCACTAGTAACTTCAAAATTAGCGCTACTGTTGTCCATCTTCACATCAATGAAACAAGCAGTGTCGATGGCAGTGAATTTGTACCAAACGTCTTTTGCTACACCTGTAAGTCCGCCACATTTTGGTAAAGATTGTGTAGAAGAAGCATTTGTACCTTTAACAATAATAGATGAGCCAAAAGGTTGGACATTAATTTCTGAAGCACCACTGCAATCATTATTAGTAATTGCCGGACTTATGCAAACACTTACTGGAACTTTAGGTGCTGAACTGTTAATAGATAAATAATAATAATTGCCAACAGTAAGACCACTATATGATAGAACATTAGAAGCATTTGAAACTACACAAGTCAAGGTATTGCAATTACCACTTAGTAGATTCAGTTTTGTAATGTAGTTATCACTTGATGAAGTGGTAATTAATAAATCCGGTGAAGAAGCTTTAAATGTATACCAGCTATCGTTAACCACCGCCGGAGTGCATGGAATAGTAGAACTAGAAGCTCCAAGGCTATTCACCATAAAACTATTTTCACATGTAAAACTATTGTTCATTTGCACGGTATCAGCCATAATACACTCGTCATTACTTATTACATCAGCAATTGCTATATCAAAATTACTATCAGTTGAAGTTGTATTACTTATTCTTATAAAATAAGTCTGTCCAACTACCAAGTTTTTCAGAACTTTAACACCTTCGCCAGCAATAAATACTACACTTGTTCCTATTACAGTAAAATTGCCAGGAGTGCCAGAGTATATTTTTAGATCATGACTATCAGAATAGAAAAACCAGTAAACTGAATGTTGATTGGAAGTAGCTACAAATTTAAGCCATAAGTCTTTGCCAGCGTTTGTAAAACCTGTACACGCTAAATTGCTTGACGTTGCCAGATTCGTATTAAATTTTGTTAAAAATTTTAAAGGAATATTTGGTGGACTTACTTTTAATAAAGTTGCGTTATTACAATCATCATTAGTAGGCGGGCTTAATAAATATAAATGACTTGCTATGTTATCAACCGAAAAACTTGGATTTTTATAAACTCTCAAATAATAAGTTTGACCAATGGTGAGGCCTGTAAAATTTTTTGAGCAGGTAATACTTGTCAAGCCGCCGCATGTATCAGAGAATAGTTCAGTATTTAGATTGGCTCCAATTACTCTAATAAAATGATTGGTTTGGGTTGCGGTAAATGTATACCACATATCATTTCTTACGAAGCCAGCAGCTCCACAAGCACTCAAAGGTGAATTTGCAGGATTGGCAAGGTCTTCGTCTTGGTCTATAAAATCAATAAACTCTGTAGATGGATTTACAGGTAATGGAATTGCACCACTGCACTCTTCATTTGGGTAGGTAAATTGCGCGTGTATTTGTATGCTTGTAAAAGCCAGAAGTAGAAAAAAAATAGTTTGGAGAGTTTTCATCGTTTATACGTATTTAAAATTCTATTTAATGTAAAGTAGTTAATAAATTATTACTACTTTTTCATTTTCCTATTTATGCAATCAATTGTTTTGAAATTAGTTGTGGAAAAGTAAACAAAAAAATGGATAAATTAAAAGTGTGGTTTGTCAAAACTTTTTCGGAAGGAATATAGTCCCAAATCAGCTCTTAGCGTTAGAGAACACCAAACAATGATGGTTAATAGCATATAAATTAAATGATGAAAACTTTAAAACTTAATCTTTTGACTGCATGGACAAAATGTAAAGTTATTGACTTAGATTTTATTTTGTCAAGTTCAGCCTTAACGACTATAATTGGCTTTAACGCCGCGATGATATTTATTTTGATCGGAACGTATAATCCAGACCTGAAATACTTGGTATTGCCTTTTTTGATTTTACTGACTTTACTATTCGCATTAGCAATTTTCGCTTTAATTTCGAAAATGATATTTTCATGGAAAATACTAATTTCAATCACGCTTATTACTGGTCTGTTGTTGCTATCAGCACTTTGTATTGATGCAATTTTATCTATTTTTCAATATGGGTGAATAAAATGCGAATTTTGTCCATAAATCAAAATAAACGCAAAAAGTAGGTTTCGGCGTATTCGAAAAATTATAAATAAAATTCAATTTTAAATTTCAGATTTTAATTCTGTTGAATAATAACTTTTTTAATTGCAGACTTATTTCCATCATTTATTTTTAATACATATAATCCATTACTTAAGGATGGAAGATCTAGATTTTTTCCGTTTCGCAATTTCTTCTTTACTATTAGTTTTCCTGTTGTATCAGTTAATTCTACACTTATTTTATCCGATTCGAAATCTCCTTGTATCGTTAATTGATCTGAGGCTGGGTTTGGATAAACTGAGAAATTTAAAATAGAAGAATTGGAATTTATTCCTGTTGAGTTTGCATATAACCAAGAATAAACGGCTGGAAACTCTCTTTTCCAAAACCATTCACTATGTTGCCCATCTGGTTTTACTTGATAATTTATATTAGATGATGGATATCCAGCATTATTTAACGTATCAACCATTGCCTGCATTTCATTCACTAAGTTTCCGCTTTCATTACCACCACCAATAATAAATATTTTTGGAGCATAAGAAACGGGAGTATTTCTTACAAAAGTATAAAGGGAAGGAGCAATCCAGAAGGCTGGTGAAAACACACCTATTTTGCCAAATACCTGTTGGTATTTTACACCTCCATACAAAGAAATTAATCCTCCCATCGAACTTCCTGCTATACCCGTATTTTCTCTGTCAGATTTAGTTCTGAAAACTGAATCAATATATGGTTTTAAATTGTCGACTATAAATTCCATGTATTCATCTCCATCTCCACCACCATATTGTGGATGTATATATGGATTATATTCATTTAATCGATTGCTTCCGCCATTATCAATTCCTATGACTATAACTCCAGCATCACCCATTGTTTGTTTGATAGCTAAAGCTTCATCAACACCCCATTCACCTGAAAATGAATAAAATGCGTCGAATAAATTTTGTCCGTCGTGCATGTAAAGCACAGGATAAGTTTTAGTAGAAATTGCATAATCTGTTGGTAAATAAATCCAAATTCTACGGGTTCTATTTAATTGCGGAATAGCAAAATTGGTACTTAAGATACTTACATTGGCATTAGCGGTATGTTGTCCACCTCCGGTTCCGGTTAAATCTTCCCAGTTTCCAACGGATAAATTAAGTGTTTGTCCGTTTCCAAAAGTAAAAGTTCGGTTGGCAACCGATCCACCAGATGCGGTTACTTCAACTTTGGCCCAATCACCACGGGTAAATTTATATTGTATGGTGCCAGATTGAGAAGGAAAGGTAATGGAAAAAATACTATCGTTTATTTTAGTCAATTGATGGATTATATTTCCAGGATTCCAATTATTAAAATTTCCAGCAATAAAAATATTATCGTTTTGGGGAGTATTTTTTGGAATTTTTACCAACATCGTAACTTGAGCAAAAGTATATTTAAGGCTAAATAAAACTAAAAATAAAATAGAAAGAGCCTTAATTTTCAGATTGTTACTCATATATATAATTTCTTTATTATTCTTTTAATTTGATTAAAATTATTATTATTTATTTAAAATTAACAAATATAATAAGAGTTAATTTCCCGAATATAAATTTTAATCAGCAAATACATCTAATGCAACTGTTGGTTTTCCTGAATTATCCAAAGCACCTAAAGTATATCCTTGCCAATTATTACAAGAAAGCGGTTCCCAATATAAAACTCCCAATCCTTTTTCGCCAGCTATTGATTTTGTCTTAGTTATAATATCTGCAATAAAAAGTTTACTATCATCTGCACTATCCCAACTCATTCCAATTTCGACAATCATTACATCTTTATTATATCTGGCAACCATATCATTCATATTGGTTAAACATTGGTTATTAAAGCTTGCCCAATTCGTAGGATTTGGGTACAATGACATGCCAATTACATCATATTTGCCTCCGTTCAATTTTAAACCATCAAAAAGATATCGGAAGAGTCCATTATCCCAACCATTTGATATGTGAACAATAACCTTAGTTGTTGGAAATACCGATTTAACTGCATCATAACCTGAATTTACCATTTCACTAAAGTTTTTCATATTGGTCGAAGCTCTTCCTTCCGGCCAAAGCATTCCATCGTTGGTTTCATTGCCTACTTGCACCCATTCTGGTGTTATCCCGTTATTTTTTAATTCAGTTAAAACTTGAGTTGTATGGTTACTTATTGAAGTTTTTAAGCCCTCAAGATCCTGCCCAACCCAAGCAGCTGGTTTAGTTTGCTTGCCAGGATCTGCCCAGGAATCGCTATAATGGAAATCAATCATGATACGCATTCCTAAATTTTTAGCTCTTAATGCTTTTGCTACCACATCCGCAGTATTATTATAAGCAGGAGTTGGATTTACCCAAACACGCAATCGTATCGTATTCATTCCCAAAGACTTCAAAAGTGTTATTCCTTCCGTTTCTGAACCTGAACTCGAATAAAATTTTCTTCCAGAAGCTTCCATTTGAGTTATCCATCCAACATCAGCACCTTTGGCAAAATTTGAAACCTCTGGCTCTTCAATAATAGGTTTTGGAGTTACCTTTTCAGTTTCTTTCTCTTTACAACTAATGGATAGAAATGCAAAAAAAATACAAATACTTAATTTTTTCATGTTTACATTTTTGTTGATTCTATTTTTTATTTAAATCGAATTTCATTTTAAACTTAAACTATAAGTAAATCCATCATTTTTATTATTTCAAAACTCTGGAGGAGTGAAATACTTTTTGAATTTGGATAATCATTCCCGAAAACGTCAGCTTTCAAAAACCTCTTACCAGCTTACTTTTATTTCATTTTTATTAAAAGTCGAACTCACAACTGGTAAGGATAATACATTCATTTCTCCTGCTTTTAAAGGCATTTCCCCATACATACTGCTATTCAAAAACCGAAATAATTCTTTAGCGGTTTTCTGATCTGCACCATTCATTTTCATTTTTTCATTGCCACTAAAACCATGAAACAAAACTGATATTATTTTAAATCTAGAAACATAAGTACCTTCTTGCGATGCTATCGTGAATTCGTTTTTTTGCGGATCAAAATTCATTTTTCGTTTACAAAAAGCACCCTTTTCCATCGCGTCGCTTATTCCATCATCCTCATAATAAACAAATTCATTCCGTAAAGATCCTTTGTATAAATGAACATAAAGTGTATCATTTCCTTTTTCGGCAGTGTGTTGTATTGGAGATTGCATTGGAATAATAGCTCCTCCTTTTACAAAAACAGGTAGACGATTTAATCCTGATTCTGCGATAAATTCAGTATTTCCTGCCATTTTTTTATCATCATACAAGTCAAACCAATCACCTGAAGGCAAATACACTTTCCCGAATTTTTGAGTACTCAAAAACGGTGCAACCAAAATTCCTTTTCCAAAATAATACTGTTGTTGATAATCATTTTGATAAATTTTAGCATCAAAACTATGTTCAATTGCCATGGATCTGGATACTGGCAAACCATTTTGGTTCGATTCATAGAAAGCTGAATATAAATAAGGCAACAAATTATAACGCAATTGAATATAATTTCTAACATTATCTTCGGCATCTTCTCCAAAAGTCCATGGTTCACCTGATTTGGTATTGTAGCTGGTATGCGCACGATAAAATGGAGTAAAAGCTCCCAGAGACAACCATCTTTGATATAATTCCGAACTTGGGTTTCCGGTAAAACCACCTACATCCATCCCAACAAATGATACTCCACTCAAACCTAAACTGGTTACTAATCGTACTCCAGCCATCATATGATCATCTTCCGACCGATTATCACCTGTCCATAAAGCAGTGTAACGTTGCAAACCTGCATATCCGGCTCTGGTCAAAATAAAAGGTCGTCTACCATTCATTAATTTTTTGGTTCCTTCGTAAGTGGCTCTTGCCATTTGCATTCCGTAAATGTTTTTTGCTCGTTTATGCGTTGCTTTCAAACCGTCATAATCAAAAAGAATATTATTTGGCATAAACTGACCCCAACTTGCAGGTTCATTCATGTCATTCCAAAAACCCTCAATTCCATTATCAACGTATCCTTTGAATGAATTTCCCCACCATTCTCTCGCTTTGTTTTGGGTAAAATCAGGAAAATGACACCAACCTGGCCAAACCTGACCCGTGTAGACTTCATTATCAGGGTATTTTACAAATAAATTTTGCTTTAATCCTTCTTGATAACTTGCATATCCATTTTCTTTTTTAATTCCAGGATCTACAATTACTGTAGTTCTGAAACCAATATCTTTTAAGTCTTTTAGAAGTTTTTCGGGTTGTTTGAAGTGAGTTTTATTCCATGTGAAGATTTTATAATCATCCATGTAATTAATGTCCAAATAAATAACATCTGCTGGAATTTTCTTTTCTCTAAATGTTTTTGCGATTGATAAAACCTCTGTGTCCGGAAAATAACTCCATCGGCATTGCTGGAAACCTAAACTCCAAAGTGGTGGGAGTGGAGTTCTGCCGGTTAGCGTAGTGTATGATTCAATAATTCCGCTTACTTTTTTATGATAAATAAAATAGTAGTTCATTTCTCCATCATCTGCGGCAAAAGAGGAAAAACGATCATTAGAGGCACCAAAATTAAAATAGCTTTTAAACGTATTATCGAAAAAAATACCGTACGCCTGTTCGTGGTGTAGTCCAATATAAAAAGGAATAGAAACATACAAAGGATCGGCATCTGTATGATAACCGAAATCATCGGTATTCCAATTAGTATATCCATTTCCTCGTCTATCCAAAGGGCCTGTTTTTTCGCCAAGACCAATAAATCGTTCACCATCCTGCATTTTTTTGTAGCTGGTAACTTCATTTCCTACCCAAGAGGTTCCCAAGTTTTTTTCATCTTCGTTAATAACAATCCCATCCTTAGTCATGAAACTAATCCGAAATGGGTTTTTATAAATGATAAGATTTAAGGAATCTGATAGAATTTCAAAAAAATCTTTTTTGTCGGTAATATTTACAATCATGTTCGTTTTTGCCTGCTCAATTACTGCGTATGAAAAGTCTTTTTCGAACAAAGTTCGTGTAGCGCGTACACGAACCATGTTTTTATTGATAAATGATACCTGGCAAACTCCAGACTCTGTTTTTATTACCAATCCATTGGTAATTTTTTCAAACGAAATCACATTACCTAAATTTACCACTCCCGAAACTTGGGCAAAAACAGGTGATTGAATCATTATCCAAAATATTGTAATGTAAACTAAACATTTAGCAGATATTAACTTTTGAAGTTGCATGTAATTTGGAATATTTAAATATGTGTGTAAATTAGACGATTCATAAACGTAACAATTTTAAATAATTCCTTAACAAAAACTTAACTAAATGAAAAAAATCTACTTTAAAAGGCATCTGATTGCTTTTATGGTGCTAATGATGTCACTTTCGGAAGCTTGGGCACAAAACGGAAGTATTGGCGGAAAGGTACAGGATGAAACTGGCGAGACCTTACCAGGTGTATCAGTAGTTATTGAAAGTACTCGTCAAGGTTCTGCTACAGATATTGATGGTAACTATAAAATCAGCAATGTTGCACCAGGCACGTATGTGGTTATTGCAAACTTTATTGGATACGAAGGCCTTCGTCAATCTATTACTGTTGGAGCTGGACAAGATGCAGTGTTAAATTTTAAATTCAAGTCTGGATCTATTAACTTAAATGAAACGGTAGTAATCGGATATGGTGCAGTTGCTAAAAAAGATTTAACGGGTTCTGTTACTTCTATCAATTCCAAAGATTTCAATGCAGGGGCAGTATCAACTCCTGAGCAATTGATTACCGGAAAAATTGCAGGAGTTCAGATTACCTCTAACGGTGGAGCTCCAGGTTCAGGTTCAAGAATCAGAATCAGAGGAGGTACTTCATTAAATGCAAGTAACGATCCTTTATATGTAATTGATGGAGTACCGATTGATAATGGTGGCATCTCTGGTGCACCCAATCCACTAAGCTTAATTAATCCAAATGATATTGAAAACTATACTGTATTAAAGGATGCATCTGCATCTGCTATTTACGGATCAAGAGCTGCAAACGGAGTAATTCTGATCACTACTAAAAAAGGCGCTTTAGGAGATGGTAAAGTACATGTTGGGTTTAATACCTTAAATTCTCTTTCCAAAGTGAATAAATTGGTAGATGTATTGACTGCCGATGAGTATACTAAGTTGGTTACTGATAGTGGAACAGCAGCTCAAATAAAATTATTAGGTAAATCAAATACAGATTGGCAAAATGAAATTTACCAAACAGCCTTTACGACTGATAATAATATTACGGTAACTGGAGGTGTAAAGCAATTACCTTACCGCGTTGCAATTGGTTATTTAAATCAAGAAGGTATTTTAAAAACATCTAAATTAGAAAGAATAGCACCTTCATTGAATTTGAGCCCATCCTTTTTTAACAATTCTTTGAAAGTTGATGTGAATGCTAAGTATTCGTATTCAAAAAATAGATTCGCTGACCAGGGAGCGATTGGTTCTGCTGTAACTTTTGATCCTACTCAACCTTTAAGGTCTGGAAATACAAACTATGGAGGATTTTATGAATGGTTGGACAATTCAGGTAATCCAAACTCATTAGCGGCAAGAAACCCATTAGGTTTATTAGAACAAAGACAAGATATTTCTGAAGTGAATCGATTTCTTGGAAATGTGGCTTTGGATTATTCTGTAAAGTATGTTCCAGGATTAAGATTTAATCTTAATTTGGCAACAGATAGATCAAAAAGCGGAGGAACTGTTTTTGTTGACTCAAATTCTGCAGTTGGTAGATTAGAACCAATTGAAGGCAGAGGCACTTTTTCAGAATATGAGCAAGAAAAACAAAATGAATTAATTGAAATTTATGCTAATTATGTAAAAGTTGTTCCTTCTATTAAAAGTAGAATAGATGCAACAGTTGGTTATTCTTTTCAAAATTTTGAAACTAGAAGTCCTTCATTTGCTTTAAAAACAGCAGATAAAAAGGATACTATTTTGTCTGCTAATCCCTTTCCTTTTTTCACTGATAATGCACTTTTATCGGTATACGGAAGATTAAATTATAATTTTAGAGAAAAATATTTATTAACTGTAACACTTAGAAATGATGGTTCTTCTAGGTTTAATAAGGATTTAAGATTTGGTTTATTTCCTTCTGTTGCCTTGGCTTGGAGAGTTATTGATGAGAAACTGGTTAAAGATTTAAATATTTTTTCAGATTTAAAAGTAAGATTAGGTTACGGAATAGTAGGTCAACAAGATATTTTTTCTGATTATCCTTCAATTGCTAATTTTAGTAGAGGTGATTCTACTACAGGTTACTTCTTTGGAAATACTTTTTACACAACTCTTAAACCAGATCAATACGATCCATTTATTAAATGGGAAGAAACTGCAACTTACAATGCAGGCATAGATTTTGGATTTTTCAATAATAGATTATATGGTAGTGTTGATTATTATGAAAAATACACGTCTGATTTAATAAATGAAGTAAATGTGCCTGCTGGAGGATTTTCAAATAGACTCTTAACCAATGTTGGAAATATTGAAAATAAAGGGTTAGAAATAACGCTTACAGGTGTACCGATTGCTAAAAAGGATCTAACATGGGAAATAGGATTTAACTTCTCAAGAAATCGAAATAAATTAACGAAAATCACCTTAATTAACGATGCAAATTTTGCAGGTATTTCAGCTGGTGGAATTAGTGGAGGTACCGGTAACACCATTCAAAATCAAAATATAGGTTTACCAATTAATTCATTTTATGTATTACAACAAGTTTATGATGCAAACGGAAGACCTGTAGAAGGAAGTTTTGTGAATAAAAATGGAGATACACTTGCTAATGGTAACGCATTAATTAATGATGATGATTTTTATTATTTTAAAAATCCAGAACCAAAATTTTATTTAGGATTTAATTCTAATGTTGCTTATAAAAAGTGGTCTTTAGGATTCGTATCTAGAGCTCAGTTTGGAAATTATGTTTATAATAATGTTGCTTCTCAGCGAGGGAATTTTGGAGGGCTTTCTAATCCAACAGGATTTTTAAACAATTTGACAACTGATTATTTCAATACAGGTTTCCAATCTTATAGTGATAATACCTATAGATCTGACCTTTATATTGAGGATGCAACATTTTTCAGAATGGATAATATTAACGTAGGTTATAATTTTGGAAGAATTTTAAATAATAAAGCATCTTTGAAGGCATCTTTTGTCGTACAGAATGTGTTTACAATTACCGATTATTCAGGATTGGATCCAGAAGTGTCAGGTGGTATTGATAATAACATTTACCCTCGTCCTACGGTATATTCTTTAGGACTAAATATTCAACTTTAAATAAAAAAAAATGAAAACTTTTTTCAAATTCAAATTTTTACTAATAGCTTCCTTTATTTTAGTTCTTACATCATGTGTGAAAGATTTAGATAAAGAACCAATTTATGGATTAAATAGTGCAACCGTTTATAATGATTTTAATAATTATAAACCTTTAATCGCTAAAGTATATGGGGGACTTTCACTTTCTGGAAGTAATGGACCTGGTAGCACTGATATAGCAGGTTTAGACGGTGGCTCTTCTGGATATGTTAGAGTTATGTGGAAACTACAAGAACTTACATCAGATGAAGCTATCTGCGGTTGGACAGATGCTGGTATTCCAGATTTAAATAATAATACATGGTCTTCAAGTAATCAGTTCGTTAATGCAATGTATTACAGAATATATTACCAAATTGCATTAGCCAATGATTTTTTAAGAAATACAGAATCTGATTTATTAAACAAACGAAGTTTTACAGAATCTCAAAAAAACGAAATTTCTGTTTTTAGAGCAGAAATGAGATTTATGAGAGCGTTAAATTACTACCATTTAATTGATATGTTTGGTAAAGGTCCGTTCATTCCTGAAGATATTGGTGGAGATTTGCCAAAAGAAAGAAGCCGAGTAGATCACTTTAACTATATTGAAAGTGAATTAAAAGCGATAGAAAATTCTATGGCAAATCCACGTTCATTAGAATATGGTCGAGTAGATCGTGGGGCAGCGTGGTTTTTGTTAACTAAACTTTATTTAAATGCAAAAGTTTACACTGGAAATGATAAATATACAGATGCAGCCATTTATGCTAAGAAAGTTATCGATGCAGGTTATACTTTAGAAACCAACTACAGAAAATTATTTCTTATTGATAATTTTCAATGTACCAATGAAATAATTTTTCCAATTATTTCAGATGGTCTTAAAACTCAAAGTTTTGGAACTACTACGTTTCTTCAAAATGCAAGTTTAGGAGGAAATATGATTGCGTCAGATTATGGAACTAATCAAAAATGGGGCGGACTAAGGGCTAAACAAAACTTATCAGTATTATTTACGGATACATTCGACAGGCGAAATCAACTTTATACTACTAGTCACCGTATTGAAATTCAAGATACGTCAAAAAAAGCATTAAATCCAGTTGGAGATTTTAAAGGTGGATATGCTGTTCCTAAATTTAGAAATGTTTCATCACTAAGTAAAAAAATTGTTGGACCTAATCTACTTTTTTGTAGTGCCGATTTCCCATTATTTAGATTAGGTGATATTTACTTAATGTATGCAGAAGCCCTTTTAAGAAGCGGAGGAAGTCAATCCGAAGCTTTGGATTATGTAAATAAGGTAAGATCTCGAGCGTATGGAAATAATTCTAATAATCTTTCATCTATTTCTTTAGATGGTATACTAGATGAAAGAGCTAGAGAATTGCACTGGGAAGCAATAAGAAGAAGCGATTTGATAAGATTTGATAAATATGCTGGAGGAAATTATGTTTGGCAGTTTAAAGGAGGAATTAAAAATGGTGTTCCAATAGCAGATAACCGTAAATTATTTCCAATTCCACAATCTGAGTTAACCGCTAACCCTAATATATCTCAAAATCCAGGATATTAATTTTTGATATTTAACTTATAAAAAAGCCGCAGATTTTTTGATCTGTGGCTTTTTTTATTTGTAATTAATTGTTGATCAATAAGAAACAATTAATTAAAGCAAAGAAAAAATATCTTAAAATAAATTTTGATGAAAATTATATTTGCGTACATTTGCAGTCCCTCGCAAAAAATGGATTTATTTACGTTTGCTTACTTGGGGTAAGGTTCTTTGAAATATATTCAGATTGTGTTTTAAGGTATTCAATTACCAAACAAAAATACTAACAACTACCGCCTCCTTAGCTCAGCTGGTAGAGCAACTGACTTGTAATCAGTAGGTCATTGGTTCGATCCCGATAGGAGGCTCAATATCTATTGATCTTATTAATAGAAAACAGGTTGTTTGGGGAGGTTCCAGAGCGGTCAAATGGGACGGACTGTAAATCCGTTACTTCGGTTTCGAAGGTTCGAATCCTTCTCTCCCCACATTTTATGTGTTATTATCAGCTAGTCTAATAAAATAAATTTTTTGTGCGTTAAATCAATATAATAGAATGTAAAATCGGAGGTAGAAGGCTTAGGGATAGTAGCGGCATCCTTTT
>ENA-OFCE01000089-OFCE01000089.1-metagenomes-genome-assembly--contig:-NODE-89-length-68819-cov-5.523472_pt1 | contig 68819 bp, 58 predicted proteins | sample MGYA00153388_OFCE01 | MGnify analysis MGYA00153388
ATGCCGCTACTATCCCTAAGCCTTTCGCACTCCGAATTTACATTTTTATATATTGTTTTAAGCCGCACAACGGATTTTAAGTAATATATAAAAATCTTTAAATTTCTTCCGACCGATTGATTTTAAGGTTGGATATAAATAATCAGGAAATTAAACAATTCAGCATATAAATTAATATCCAAAATCCACTTTTTAGGCTAAATTTGCGAAAATTCAAAAGAAATAATTAAAAAACTATGCAAAAAATTAAAGTTGCAAACCCTGTTGTAGAATTAGATGGTGATGAAATGACTCGTATTATCTGGACATTTATTAAAGATAAATTAATTCACCCTTATCTTGAATTGGATATAAAGTATTTTGATTTAGGAATTGAACATCGAGATGAAACGAATGATCAAGTAACTATTGATGCTGCCGAAGCCATAAAAAAATACAATGTTGGAATAAAATGTGCCACCATTACACCAGATGAGCAACGTGTTCAGGAATTTTCATTAAAGCAAATGTGGAAATCACCGAATGGAACGATTAGAAATATATTGGATGGAACCGTTTTTAGAGAGCCGATTGTGATGAAAAACGTTCCGAGATTAGTAACCAATTGGACTGCACCAATTTGCATTGGCCGACATGCATTTGGTGATCAATACCGTGCAACAGATACCGTAATTAAAGGTAAAGGAAAACTAACCATGACTTTTACACCTGAAGATGGTTCTGCTCTACAAGTGTTTGAAGTATTTAATTTTAAAGGAGATGGTGTTGCCATGGCCATGTATAATTTGGATGAGTCGATTCGAGGATTTGCCTATTCGTGTTTCAATCAAGCATTGCTTAAAAAATGGCCACTGTATCTTTCAACAAAAAATACAATTCTGAAAAAGTATGACGGAAGATTCAAAGATATTTTTGAAGAAATTTACCAAAATGAATACAAAGTTAAATTTGAAGCCGCTGGAATTGGTTACGAACATCGTTTGATTGATGATATGGTAGCTTCAGCATTAAAATGGAACGGAAATTTTGTGTGGGCTTGTAAAAATTACGATGGAGATGTACAAAGTGATACGGTAGCTCAAGGATTTGGATCATTAGGATTAATGACTTCAATTTTAATAACGCCAGATGGAAAAACGATGGAAACAGAGGCTGCACATGGAACCGTAACCCGTCATTACAGAGATCATCAAGCTGGAAAACCAACCAGCACCAATCCAATTGCTTCTATTTTTGCTTGGACACGCGGATTAGAATTCAGAGGAACATTGGATAAAAATCAGGAACTAATTAATTTTTGTCAAGCTTTGGAACAGGTTTGTATTGAAACAGTTGAATCTGGAAAAATGACAAAGGATTTGGCAGTAACCATCCATGGAAATAAAGTAAGCCATGGAGAACATTACTTATATACAGAAGAGTTTTTGGCAGCAATAGACGAAAATCTGAAAAAGAAACTTAACTAAAACCATAAAAAGCTATTTGAAAAAGGAGCTTTTTTTTATACGCTGATGTTGAAAAATTAGGAATAATTATTTGGAACTATTTTATTCTAGAATAGTATAAAGGCTAAATAAACATTTAGTAAAATTATTTTCATCATGCTTAAAAACACAACTCATAAATTTATAGTATTTATTGCATTACTAATTTTTTCTACTAATAGTAAAGCTCAAGTTGCATTGGTTAATGACGCAGTAGGCTCAAGTTCAACATTTAATTTCTCAATTGCACCTGGCACTAACAGATTTTTATATATAATAGTAACAGGTGAATTTAGTGCTGCAAATAATGTAAGCTCGGTGATGTATGGCGGCAAAAATATGACTCTAACCGGTAATACATCCGTAAGTACGCTTGGAGCATTAAATGATGTTGCCATATTTTATTTAAAAGAATCAGATCTATCTGGATTATTAAATAATACCATAAGTATTAATTACACGAATGGTAATAGTACTCTAAATTCTGTTGGGAGCTCAGTATTTTTATTTCAAAATGTAAATCAGCTTACTCCAATTGATCAAGTGAAAGGGAATACAGCTATCAATCAAATACCAATTGGTTCAACATCTAATATTAATTCTACTGCTATTGATGCAATTGTAACTGCAGTAAATTCATCTGATTTATCCAGTATTACTGTCTCTTCTGGTTTTTCTTTAATTCACAATATGTTGCTTACACAACATTCGCATGCGGCTGCTTTAAAATTTGTTTCGGCGAATGGTGCAGATAATCCAATTTTCACCATGGCTGCTACAACTCCAAGAATGGCGTATAGTGCTATAAGAATAAGGGGAGAGATTGCTCCACTTTCGGTTACTTTTTTACAATTAAACGTAAAAAATGAAGAAAAAAATAATTTAATTAATTGGAGTACTGCTAACGAATTGAATAATGCTGGATTTACTGTTGAGCGATCTTCAGATGGGAAAAATTTTGAAAAAATTGGTGCAGTAAATGCAAATTCAGAAGATGGAACGGTAAATAATTATTTGTTTACAGACGTTAAACCACTTTTAGGAACTAATTATTACAGAATTGTGCAACATGATTTTGATGGAAAAACTACGTATTCAAAAATAAAATCAGTTTTAGTAAATGATATTAGAACCAATATTTTTTCAATCTATCCGAATCCTGTAATCGATTTAGCTTTCTTTAATTATGAAACTATAGACGAAGAAATTTTATCTGGAAACATAATGGATGCAACCGGTAAAATAGTTCAACAAAAAGAATTTAATACCTCTGCAAATAATTCAAATTATAATTTTGATTTGAGTGAGTTATCAAAAGGAATGTACTTTGTTTCTTTAGTGTCTTCAAAAACAGGTAAAAAGATGGTAAAGCCAATTATTAAAAATTAATTTAATCGGTTTTCATTTTACGTAATTTTATTTTGACCGGTTGAAACAAACTCTACAACGAGGTTCGTAACTTTCTTTTTCTCCTAACAAAACCTTTTCTTCACTATTTACTAAACGGAAAGAGTGGCTTGCACCAGCGCCACATCGCACGCAAACAGCCTGAACTTTTGTTACAAATTCTGCTACAGCCATTAATGCAGGAATGGGGCCAAACGGTAATCCGAGGTAGTCCATATCAAGGCCGGCAGCAATTACCCGAATGCCTTTTGAAGCTAATTTTTCGCAAACAGAAGGTAAGCCATCATCAAAAAACTGAGCTTCATCAATCCCTACTACATCTACATTGCTTCCATACAGCAAAATAGCAGATGAATTAGAAACTGGCGTTGAATGAATCGAATTTAAATCATGGCTAACGATAGAAGTTGGGTCGTATCGTGTGTCTGTTGTAGGTTTAAATATTTCGACCCTTAATTTTGCGATTTGTGAACGTCGAAGTCTTCGAATTAATTCTTCCGTTTTACCCGAAAACATAGGACCTGTTATAACTTCAATGCCTCCTCGGCGATTCTTTCCTGCTGGATGTTCTTCATAAAACATTCGCTAATATAGGATCAATTTTAATTTCGTTCCATTATTTTAGATTATAATGAATGATTTATTTTATGGACTCAAAACAATCGAAAATGTGGAATTGTGGGTAACTCTCAACTTTTACACATTAATTTCTTTGTAATTTTGATGAATCGGTAAAATATTCCGATTCGCTTGCAGTTACAGCATATATGAACAAAGACACCATTTTCAATAAAATAGCCATTATTCTCGAAGATCTTCATGATCAGCATTTTAGCTTGGCAAAATCATTCAATACTATCGATTTAGATTTATTTAGTGCGAATGCACGCTACCTAGCAGATTACGTTGATATTCTAAAAAAAATAACAGAAGCAGATGCAATGAAAAAAGCACTGGAACCTGATTTTTTGCAAAGTTTAGAAAACAAAGTTGTAGATACAGAATCTTACAAATCTAAAACAAACGAGCATGATGTTTCTCAAACACCTACTTATCAACCAATTGTAGAATTAAATGAAAAGGTTAAAAACGAACCTTTGGCTCAAAAGGAAGAAATAATTATTCCGAAGATTACGCCTTTATATGATGAAGAAGATATTTCATTGGCTTTTAAAAGAGCAGAACAAGATGCAATTGCAGCATTAAATGCTCCAGAAGTAAAAAATGTAGAAGATCAAAAATTTGTAATAGCGGAACCAAAAGTTGAAAAAATGGATAATAGCTATTCATTCCGTTTGGTTGAGCAACCAGAAGAAGAAAGGAGAGCGAATGCGCCTGAAGTGCTTCCTGAAATAAATACAGCAAGTACAATTGAAGAAATTGCTGTTCTAGAAGTTAAAAATGAAATTGAGATAGCGCCTGTGTTAGAAGAAATTGAAGCAATTGAAATTCCTACAATTAGCGCAGAAGTTACTCCAAAATTTGATTTGCCTAAAGAAATTGAAGTTATTTCTAATGAAATTCAAATGGAGGAAAGTGAAAAAATAAAAGAAAATACAGCTGCTAGTCAACTTTTTACTGCAACTGATGCAATTGTATCAGAAAGGCAATCTGATAAGGAATCAGTTAAAACGCCATTGGATGTAAATACAAAATACTCCAATTCTGAAACTGCTACGTTGAATGAAAAAATCGGAAAGCAAAGTGAGTATCAAACACTGATAAGTCAACTTGCGAAAAAGAAAATAACAGAACTTAAGTCAGGAATTGGCTTGAATGAAAAGTTTTTATTTATTCAGGCTTTATTTAACGGAGATGCCAATGCGTATAATGATTCGATTGAATTATTAAATGGATTTTCAACGTACAGCCAGGCCGATCAATACATTCGGCAAAATTTGGTTGAAAAATTTAACTGGACTAATAAAAAAGAAAGTGTTTCTTCTTTTTACGACATTTTAAGAAGAAGATTTATCTAAGTAAACCCATTCGGTTTGCATCCAATTTCAACAAAATAAAGAGTAAAATGGTGAAACTCCAAAGAGAAGATCCGCCATAACTAATAAATGGTAAAGGAATTCCTATAACTGGAATTAATCCGATTGTCATTCCCAAATTAATAGTAAAGTGGAAAAATAAAATAGAAAAAACACCATATGCATAAATTCTGGAATAGGTAAATCGCTGTCGTTCGGCAATAAAAATAATACGCAGAAGAAGGGTAACAAATAATGCGATAACCACAAAACTTCCAACAAAACCATATTCTTCGCCGATGGTACAAAAAATAAAATCGGTGCTTTGCTCTGGTACAAAATCATATTTGGTTTGTGTGCCTTGCAAAAATCCCTTGCCAAAAAAACCACCAGAACCAATGGCAATCATTGATTGATTTACATTATATCCAGCTCCTTTCAGATCTACATCAATTCCAACTAAATTATTGATTCGCTCACTTTGATGTGGTTTTAATACATTTTTGATGGTATAATCAACCCCGAAAACGACTAAGACTGAAAAGGCTAAAGCAGAAACGGTAATGGCGATTGCTTTCCTGCTTTTTCTGAAGAAGTAAATAAACAGGCCTGCTATAATTCCAAATGCTATCAGCAAGGTGAGTTTTTGAACCATTAAAGCCAAAAGGAAAATAACAATTATCCCAAAACCTATAATCAACACAATTCCAGATAAACCTTCCCTATACAAAACCAACACAAAACCTAAAAATGTAGAAGCGGAACCTGCATCGGGTTGAAGCATAATCAGCACGAAAGGAATTACCAATAAACTAATGGATGCAATTTTGGTGCTCAATTGTTGCATTTTAATATTGGTTCCGCTCAGGTATTTTGCCAATGCCATACAGGTTGCAAATTTGGCAAACTCTGAAGGTTGTAAACGGAAACTACCAATTTCGAACCAAGCTTGATTACCTCCAACCAGCCTTCCTACAAATAATACCCCGATCAAAAGTAATAGTGTGATTCCATAAAACACATAGGAAAAGGTGCTAAAAAACTTGTAATCAAGAATTAAAATTAACATTGCTAGAAACATTGCAGTGAAAATCCAGATTAATTGTTTGCCATAATTTTTATCTAAATCAAAAATACTGCTATGATCAACATCGTAAACAGCCGCATAAATACTAAACCAGCCAATAAGAATCAGAGCTAGGTAAATACCAAGAGTCAGTAAATCAACATTAAACAAAATACTCTTGCGGTTCATTTGATCAGGGGTAATTTTAACGTGTCGTTTATAAATCGGGCATTCAGAATTCGGTCTTCAAATGCTTTTGGTTTTGTAATGCTGTCTGTTAAATATTTTTCGACTAACAAACTTGCCAAAGGAGCAGCCCAAGTACTTCCACCTCCACCTTGCGCATTTTCAATGACTACCGCAATGGCAATTTTTGGATTATCTCGCGGTGCAAATGCTATAAAAACAGAATGATCTTCGCCGTTTGGTACTTGAACGGTTCCGGTTTTGCCACACATAATAATGTTGTTAATTCTGGATCGGCCAGCTGTACCACCTTGTACCACTGCATCCATACCATCTATAACGGGTTCAAAATAAGCAGCATCTATACCTACATAATTTTTTTTCGTGTATTCGGGTTTTACTATTTTCTTTTTTCCTATTGCTTTTATTAAATGTGGGTTGTAATAAAAACCTCGGTTGGCAACTATTGCTGCTAAATTTGCCATTTGTAAAGGAGTTATTCCTAGTTCGCCTTGACCGATAGACAAAGAAATAATGGTTGAACCTTTCCAACTACCTTTTCCATAAATTTTATTGTATTGCTCAGCAGTAGGTAGAAGACCTTTTAATTCATTTGGAAGATCAATATCTAATTTTTTACCAATGCCGAAATTATTTACACCAGATCGCCAAGCATTGAAACCTTCTTCCGAGTTTTTGAATTGATTGCTTTGTATCAATGCATTAAAATAATTACAATTGTATGAATTACAACTCCATTGTAATGACATGGGTAAGTTTACCGGAGATGGATGCGAACGACAACCAACTCGTAAACCACCTAAAAAATAGGCTCCATTACACGGATACGTTGATTCGCGAGTGATGATATTATATTTCTGTTCGAGTAAAGCATTGATTATTTTAAAAATAGAACCTGGAGGATATTGAGCCATAGTAGGCCGAATAAACAGAGGAATATTTTTATCTTCCAAAAGCACGCTGTAGTTTTTACTTCGATCTCTACCTACTAACAGATTTGGGTCGTAAGTTGGGCTGCTTATAAAAACAAGGATTTCTCCTGTCGATGGTTCAATGGCAACAATGCTGCCTTTTTTGTTTTGCATTAATCGTTCGCCATAATCTTGAATTACTGCATCTAAAGACGACATTAATCGTTCGCCAGCAATGGCAATAGTATCATAACGACCGTTTTCGTAACTTCCTTTTTCCCGATTAAATACATCAACCATAATATTTTTAATACCACGCTGACCTTTTAATTCTTTTTCATAGGATTGTTCGATACCCGAAATTCCAACATAATCTCCTTGTTTATAATAATTGCCAGATTTTGCAATCATTTTATCATTTACCTCACCAATATAACCTAGAATATGCGGAGCTGATTTATTAGGATATCTTCTAACAGATCGGTTTTGAACATAAAAACCTTGATATTCAAACAATTTTTCTTGAAAACCTGCATATGTTCTGCTCGATAATTGTTTTTCAAATACTGAAGCTTTGTACTTAGAATATCTTCTTGCTTTTTCAAATTTTAGTAAAAAATCATTTTTAGAAATTCCAATTAAACGACAAAACTCAACTGTGTCGAAATTTTTTACTTGCCTTGGTATAACCATTAAATCGTAAACAGGCTCGTTTTGTACTAAAATCACTCCATTCCTATCGCTAATTACTCCTCGGGCCGGATATATTATTAACTTTCGTAATACATTATTATTGGCAGATAAATTATAGCTATTATCAATTACCTGAATATAGAATAGTTTGGCCAGCAGCATAAAAGCTACAAAAGCAACTATAGCTTGAATTACAAATTTTCGCTCGAAAAAAATATTCATTTAGATCTGCCAGACGTGAAAAAGTATTGACTAATAATTATTAAAGTCATGGTAAATACACTGCTTAAAACAATTCGTAATAATGTCATGGGAAATTCATTAAAACGAAAAACTTCAATATTGAATAGCAAAAGATGATGAAGCAAAACTAAAATAGAACTATACGTAATAAACCACCGTGCACCCATGTTGGAAAGTGACGGCGACGGCTCATGTTCATAACCACCTCTTGGTGTTACAATTATTAAAACCATAGGTCTGCAAAAAGCCATAAAAACTGAAGCAGCTGCATGAATTCCTCCAGTGTCAGAAAACACATCGACAGATAGGCCTAAAAAAAAAGATAAGAACAATATAGCCCAGGCGGAAATATCAAGGGGCAGAAGTAAAATAAACAGGACGTAAAAATAGGGATTCAGTACGTTATATAATTGAACGTTGTTTAAAATCAGTACTTGAAAAATAACCAGAAAGATAAACCTGGCACTATTTGAAATAATAAGTCTAATCATATTTCAGTGTGCTTTCCAGATTATTTTGTTCATCAGCAAGTACATTTTTTACAATATAAACGTATTGTAAATTTTGTAATCGTGTAGTCATTCGTACTCGAATAGAATAAAAATTATCTCCTTCTTTAATTTTAAAATCGCGAACAACACCTATTAATACTCCTTCTGGAAAAATAGAAGAAAATCCAGTTGTTGTAATTTTTTCTCCTTTTCTTATTTCAACATGACTTGGTACATCAAGCAAAGTAAGTTCCTGAGGACTAAAACCTTCCCAAATTATTGAACCAATATCTTTAGTGCTATCTAATTGTCCACTTAATTTCGTGTCCTTATGAAGGATGGAAATAACTGTTGAAAAATTTTCTGAAACATTATTTACTATTCCTACTACACCACTTCCACAAATTACACCCATATTTCTCTTTATTCCATGTCGGCTTCCGCGGTTTAGTGTTAAATAATTATTCCTTCTATTGGTCGAGTTGTTAATTATTCGAGCTGGGTAATACATATATTGCTTTTTCAATGTAGTATCGTTGTATTTGATACTATCAGTTAAGCCGGAGTAAGAGGATTTTTTTTGATTAGTGAGCAATCGTGCATTTTCGTTAGCAAGACTATCATTTTCTGTTTTCAGCGAAAGATATTCTTTAAAATTACTTACTGTGAGATACAGTTCACCACTAATGCTGTTGGCTGAATTTAATACAGCAGCATTTTGATACGTGTTATTTTTTACAATTAATGAAATAGATATTCCTTCCAAAAAAAGAAAAAGAAAAAAGGCGTAATACTTAACAATAAAGAACCAAAGGTTACGCATTGCAGGAAAAAGAAATTAGATCGTTCTTAAATTAATTAATTATTTATGAAAGATTATGGCATCAGAAATTTGAAATTCTGAATATTTTTCAGCGCTATTCCTGTTCCACGAACTACAGCCCTTAGAGGATCTTCGGCAATGGTTACAGGCAATTTAGTTTTTACAGAAATCCGTTTATCAAGCCCACGAAGCAATGCACCGCCACCTGTTAAATAAATTCCAGTTGTGTATATATCAGCTGATAATTCTGGTGGTGTAATTTCTAAAGCTTTTAAAATTGCTTCCTCTATTTTAGAAATTGATTTATCAAGGCATTGCGCTATTTCGGTATATGAAACAAAAATTTGCTTTGGTACACCAGTCATCAAATCTCTACCTTGTACGGCAAAATCTGCAGGTGGATCTGGTAATTCAGGCAAAGCTGAACCAACTTCTATTTTTATTTTTTCGGCGGTTCTGTCGCCAATCAAAATATTATGTTGCCTACGCATGTAATTTACAATATCAGCATCAAAATTATCTCCAGCAACTCGTATTGATTGATCACAAACAATACCTGCTAAGGCAATTACAGCAATTTCTGTAGTTCCACCGCCGATATCAATTATCATGTTTCCCATCGGTTCTTCTACGTCAATTCCAATTCCGATTGCAGCCGCCATTGGTTCGTGAATTAAATAAACTTCTTTCGCACCAGCTATTTCGGCTGAATCTCGAACCGCTCTTTTCTCTACTTCTGTAATGCCTGAAGGAATACAAATTACCATTCGCAACGAAGGTAAAAACCAACCTTTACCAGAATTTATCATTCTAATCATTCCTCGAATCATGTGCTCTGCAGCATCAAAATCCGCAATAACACCATCTTTTAGCGGACGAATGGTTTTAATATTATCGTGAGTTTTTCCATCCATTTGCATAGCCTGCTTTCCGATGGCAATCACTTTTCCGGTCTTCCGGTCCATCGCGACAATAGACGGTTCGTCTACTACTACTTTATCATTATGAATAATGAGCGTGTTGGCGGTTCCCAGATCAATAGCTATTTCCTGAGTGAAAAAATTAAAAAGACCCATTTATATGTTAGTGGTTGATTGTTTAGTGTTAAAAAATTTAAGTAAATAATTTTGCTATTTTTATTACTTGATTACTTATGATAAAATTTATTAAAATTTGCGAAGTAAATTTAGATTCTAAAATTCTTTTTTTGCATTGTTTTTATTCTAATCAGCTAAATGTAATAATTAATGCTTGAAATGCCTAATGCCAGTGATTACCATTGCCATATCATTTTCATTACAAAATTGAATTGATTCCTGATCTTTAATACTGCCACCAGGATGAACTACTGCTTTTACTCCAGCATTATGAGCAATTTCTACACAATCAGGAAAAGGGAAAAAAGCATCAGAGGCCATAACCGAGCCATTCAAATCAAAACCAAACTTTTTTGCTTTAATTATTGCCTGTTCAAGTGCATCCACTCTTGAAGTTTGTCCAACTCCACTTGCCAGCATTTGATTATTTTTTGCTAAAACTATGGTATTCGATTTAGTATGTTTTGCAATTTTAGCAGCAAATATTAAATCGTTCAATTCTGAATTGCTTGCTATTGTATTACTAACATTTAGCATATCTGCAGCTTGTTCTGTATTCAAATCATTATCCTGCTCAATAACTCCATTTAGCAACGATTTATATTGCTTTTGACTTTTTTTATGAGGATGCAGTTGAAGTATGTTTCTATTTTTCTTTTGTTTTAATAACGTTAATGCTGCGTTATCATAACCTGGAGCGATCATAACCTCAAAAAATAATTTATTAATTTCTATTGCGGTTTGTTCATCAACCGATCTGTTGCAAACTAAAACTCCACCAAACGCTGAAATAGGATCAGAGGATAAGGATTTTTTCCAGGCCTTAATTAAATTTTCGTCCGATGCCACACCACAGGCATTTGTATGTTTAATGATAGCAAAAGTTGGTTCAGTAAATTCATCAATCAATTGAATTGCGGCATCAATATCTACTAAGTTATTGTAAGATAAATCTTTACCGTTTAGTTTCGTGAAAAGTTCATTCAAGTTTCCATAATAAACGCTTTTTTGATGTGGATTTTCTCCATACCTCAAAATCTGTGCATTCTCTTCACTTCGCTTAAAAACTGGTAGACCTAAGCCTTCATTAAAATAATTAAAAATGGCTGTATCGTAAGTAGATGTTGCATAAAATGCTTTTGCAGCTAAATGATAGCGTTGATGTAAATCAGTAAAACCTTTTCCAGTTTCCAAAATTTCTAACAATTCGTCATAATCGTTTCGGGATGAAATAATACATACATCATTATAGTTTTTAGCTGCAGCTCTGATGAGCGATATTCCCCCTACATCTATTTTTTCAATAATTTCTTCTTCTTCAGCAGTTTCTTTTAAAGTTTCTTCAAATGGATAGAGATCAACAATTACTAAATCTATTTCTGGAATATCGAATGCTTCTAATTGTTGTGCATCACCATCATGACCACGTCGAGCTAGTATGCCACCAAAAACTTTGGGGTGCAAAGTTTTAACTCTTCCACCAAAAATAGAAGGATATGCAGTTAAATCTTCAATTGCATTTACTTCAAAACCTAACTCTTTAATAAATTGTTCAGTTCCTCCAGTAGAATACAATGTAATTCCAAAGGAATTTAATTTACTAACTACTTTCTCAAGACCTTGTTTGTAATATACTGATATTAAGGCGTTTTTAATTTTTTTTGGGCGGGTCATTAATCGATTGATCGTATAGCAATTTTAAAAAAAATAAACAAGCTTTTCGTAGCTATATTTTTATTTATTGAAGCTTTTAAAAGAAAAATTTTGCACAGATCATTTCAACTCTTTTACATTTTTTTTATCAACGATTCTATGATTCTGGGATAATGCTGATACTCCAGTTGCTGAATTTTATACATCAGATTTTCGAGCGTATCATTAGAACTTACCGGGCATGAAGCTTGAAAAATTATTTCACCTTCATCATAATTTTCGTTCACATGATGAATTGTAATTCCCGATTCTTTTTCTTTAGAATCCAAAACAGCTTGATGAACTTTGGATCCATACATACCAGCTCCTCCAAATTTTGGCAATAATGCCGGATGAACATTAATAATTCTTTTGTTAAATTCCTTTAAAACAGCAAGAGGCAAAAGCCATAAAAAACCTGCAAGCACAATAAAATCAATCTTTAAATTTTGTAGAAGTTTGAGCACCTTTAACGGATTTCCCATTTCAGACCGTGTGAAAACATGGGTTGGGATTTCGAAACTATCCGCACGAACTAATACATAAGCATCTGCATTATTGGTCATTACAATAGAAATTTCAATTTCTTTGTTCCGCATAAAATGCTCAATGATACGCTGAGCATTAGTTCCTGATCCTGACGCAAAAATGGCTATTCGTTTTTTCAACTGTGTATTATAACTGGAAAACCAAATATAGCAGATTAATTAAGCCTTGTGGTTTTTTTAAATTTGTGTGCTAAATATTTTTTTTAGCATGTAAATGAAATTCAATTTCGAAATTTATTGTTTTTGCTTCCCAATTAATTATCAAGACTAATTCTAAATAAATTTTGCTGGGCGAATTTATTGCTTTAAGTTTGCCATTATTTTTAATTAATCTTAATAAACATGAAATTTTTTATTGCCCTGTTTTTACTGCCTTTTTATTCTTTTGCTCAAAAAGCTGAAACATCAAAAATAGATTCTTCGACATTTTTAATGCCTCAAATTGTAATAATAGAAGCTAAGGATAAGCTATTTACGAATGTTCCAGGTTCGGTTTCAGTTATTGGAAGTAAAGAAATTACACAAATTCAACCTTTAACTGGGAATGAATTATTAAGAAAAGTACCAGGAGTGAATATTGTAGACGAAGAAGGAGCAGGATTGCGAATTAATGTAGGAATAAGAGGTTTAGATGCAGATAGAAGTAGAAATATTTTGGTTTTAGAAGATGGAATTCCAGTTTCTATAGGCCCTTATGGTGAGCCGGAATTATATTACACTCCACAAATTGATAAAATGAGTGGAATAGAAGTTTTAAAAGGAAGTGGTCAGATCTTATTTGGTCCACAAACTACGGGTGGCGTTTTAAATTATCTTACTGCTGATCCGGCTGATAGCGAAACTATAAAAGCAAGATTAACTGGCGGTGCAAATGGCTTTTTTTCAGGTTTTACAAGTTATAGCAATACGATTGACAAAACAGGTTTTATCGTTTCCTACCTTCACAAAAGAGCTGATAATTTAGGAATGACTAATTTCAGTTTACATGATTTATCAACTAAAATAAAAATTGAAACAGGCAAAAATTCCATTATTGGTTTAAAGCTTGGTTTTTATAATGAGATTTCAAATTCTACATACATAGGAATAAATCAGGTGATGTATGATAGAGGAGGACAAGATTTTGTTCAATTAGCTCCAGATGATATTATACCAATTAGAAGATATAGTGGTAGTATAACGCATGACATAAAGATTTCTAATGCTGTAAAATTACAAACAACCGCATTTGCCTATACCACTTCTAGAAATTGGAGACGTCAAGATTTTTCAACTGACTCCAACACCAGTAATAAAACAGGAGTAATTTGGGGTGATCCAAAAATAGCAGGAGGAGCAATTTACATGAAAAACTCAACTGGCAATAGAAACAGACGATTTGAAGTTGCCGGAATTGAATCAAAGTTTATAATTAGTCATCAAATTTTAAAAACCAGAAACGTTCTTAATGCAGGTGCAAGGTATTTATATGAAAAAGCAGATGAACAATTTGTTATAGGAAAAAAGTTTAATTCTTCGGCTGGTGATATTCGCGACTATGAAAAAAGAATTGGAAACTCTGTAAGTTTCTATGCTCAGAACAAAACATTTATTACCAATAAATTAAGCATAAATATTGGATTACGTTTTGAAAATTTTAATTACGAAAGAAATATTCTTCGTGGTAGATTTACGATTAATAATGTTGCAAATGTGGTACGTGATACGATTATTGTTGCCAATAATAATGTTCAAAGTTTGATTCCTGGCGCAGGAATAAACTATTCATTAAATGAAAACATAAATATTTTTGGAGGTATCCATAAAGGTTTTGCACCGCCAAGAATTAAAGATGCAATTACCAATACAGGAGTTACCGTTCAATTAGATGCCGAATTAAGCACTAATTATGAATTGGGTAGCAGAATTATTATTGGCAATTTCGGTAGTTTGGAAGCAACTGCTTTTATACTTGACTTTAAAAATAAGATTATTCCTATTTCGCAATCATCTGGTAGTAGCAATCAAACAGGTTTAGCCAATGGTGGAGAAACATTCCACCAAGGAATTGAAGCTGCATTCAATATAGACTTTGGTAAAATTTGGAAGAGCCAAAATGCATACACCCTAGAAGGAAATTTAACGATTCAAAAATCTACGTATAATGCCGACCGATTTTTACCTGCTGATAATGGAAATGTAAACGTAATTGAAAACAGTTTGCCTTATGCTCCTAATAAATTGATTTATCTTGCAGTTGGCACACAATTAAAAAATGGTTTAGGATTCAGATTGTCAGCGAATTATGTTGACGAGCAATTTACGAATGAATTAAATACTATAACACCTACCGTTGATGGCAGAAATGGCTTAATTGAAAACAGAACTGTTGTGGATGCAAATGTTATGTACCGATTTTATAAAAATAAAATAGGAGTAAACCTAGCAGTAAAAAATTTATTAGATCAACGCTATATTGCTAGCCGCAGACCAGAAGGAATACGAGTTGGTTTATCTAGAATGGCGTTTTTGGGATTGAGTTATAATTTGTAATGGAGTAGTTGTTTTTTATTTGAGAAGTTTTATAGTCTCATCTATATTCTTTAAGCTTATTGAAGTGGCATTTAAAATTTTATGATTTTCAGTCGTTATTAAGGTTGGCATTACTATATCTAAATCATATTTAAAGAGTTCATTATTGTTTTCAATAATTCTATTTCTATTGTTTTTTGTAGGTAGCGTTGTAATGGTAACTCCTGAAATTATATAATGAATGGAATTTCTCAACGAACTTTTCAAGGCAAATTGAGTTAATCTTTCAGTGGTAATAGGACAACTATATCCAGTAATAAATACAAAATGATGTTTTGTTTCAGGAATTGTAATTTGATGGCTTATAGATAAATAAGTTTCTAATTTTTTATATTTTTCATTTTTAACTCCTTTACAAAGTAGTCCATTTTGAGAATTAAAAAATAGTAGAAACAAGATTAATCCTTTCATTTCAAATTTATTTTAAAAAGTGTGTAAGAGATAGCATCTGGTTTATTATCTGGATTTAATATGTTATTATTTGAAATTAACAATCCATCTTTGCAAACTAAAATATCTGCATTATTAAACATTTTTTTAGGAAATTTTTGTTCTCCAATTAAAGTGAGGTCTTTTTCAATTATTTGAATAGACCATTCTCTATCTTGATCTAGATTTTTGCTCCCGTTTTTATTTTCATATTGCTGAGGAAGTTGAACTATTCGGTAATAAACATTTCTATACGAATCGTAAATAACGAGTGTATAACGTCCTAAAGTATTTGAATATTCTATTTTGTAGGCTAAATCATCTCTTTTCGAATCGTTGAAATAGGGAAATTTATAATTTTTTAAGTATGAACTTACAACTTCTTTTTTTTGTATTAATTTGTTATTGTGATATAGTTGAATTTCATGGGAAGTAGGATACGAAATCAAAATATCTTTATCATCATTCATCGTTTTGTAAACTTCAGATCCAACAGTAAACCACCATTTATCAGGTTTATAAGTACTTGGGTAAGTACCAAATCGAGAAATTATTTCTCGGTTTTTTATATCATAATTAATTACAGGATTGCTCGTATGCCAAACAGATGGTATTGCATATCCATATCCAGATATATAAAGAGAGTTGTTTGAAAAATAAAATTTATCTCCTTGTCCTGCATAAATATCAATAGTTGGAGAAGTAAAACCATCTGTTTGAATGACCCATTCATTAGTTACCATCATGTTACTATCCAATAAATACATATCATTACCACCTTGAGGCAAGATAAATAGAGAATCAGGAGAATATCTTAAAAATGCCGAAACTTTCATAGAAAAAGTAAAAGTATCATTTGGTTCTGATACAGTTAAAACCCTTAATGATTTATTAATTGCTGAATCTTTTTTCAAATACTTACTATTTACTATTTTAAAAGTTTTTAAAGAGTAAGTATGAATATTAAAATTAGGATTGTCTAAAAATGATATATATTCATTTTTTCCTTTAATATATATTTCACTAAAAGAAGATTTTGTGAATGAGGAATCTTGCTTAATAAAACTGAATACCTTCTCTTTTACAAAAAATTTTGTATTAGCAGAATTGCATGAGCAGTTTAATATTCCTAAAAATGTAAATAAATAAATTCCTTTCATAAATATATTAATAAGGCAACAGATTAAATATCTGTTGCCTTAAATTTAAATTAGTACCGAGGATAAGATTTTCTTTGATTAATATTTGTTGCATTAACATAAACTAAATGATATGCACCACCTCCGTCAGGAAAATACTTCCAAGTCGAAACTCCGTCTAGGACATCTTTTAACTGAATTGGTCCTAAAAATAATACTTCTTGACCTCTTCCAGATAAATACCATTCTTTAATAGTCATATTATTAACATTGGTTATAAATTCTGCCCTTTCAGATGCCAAGATAGCTTCTTCTTCCGGAGTACTTCCAACTACCCTTCTTGGGTCAGCACAACTGCATCTGAAATCATAACATCTCATTGCGTCGCCTCCAACACCGTTCCATTCATAAGCCTTTTGGGTTCTTCCCAATCGAGCGTTGTTTGAATTAGATTCATTTGAAATTTTGTTAGCTAAAGGAATTTCTTCTTCTTTTTTGCATCCAGTAATTAAAGCAATACCTACAATTACTAAAAAACTTAATTTAATTAATTTCATAATACTATATGGTTAGATTTCTTCTCATTGTTGAGAATTAAAATAAAATTACAATCTGATTATCACACTGTCAAATATTTGATACACTTTGTATTAAAAAAAAGACCAATTGTTTGATTTTCAAGCAATTTATTTTCAAACCTTGTCTGATGATTCATATTGGGCAACAAATTAATACTATTTTAAAGATGAGAAAAATGCCTGTAAGCGAATTTGCATCATCAATTAATAGGACACGTACTGTTGTTTATAATATTTTTGAACGCCAAACAATAGATACAGGTTTACTTTTGCAGATCAGTAAGGTTTTAAACCACGATTTTTTCAATTACTACACAAAAGAGGAATTATTTAACGAATCAAAGATTTCTACAGATTTAGAAATAACTAAGTTGAAAAGTTTGATTATTCAAAAAGAAATGGAAATTGAATATTTGAAAAAGATAAACAACTTATTAGAAAGCAACAAAAATATGAATTGACTCTTTCCTACAAATTCCCTCTCTCTGCTTGTTCTCGTTCTATGGCTTCAAATAATGCCTTGAAATTTCCTTTTCCAAAAGATTTTGCTCCCTTGCGTTGGATAATTTCGTAAAACATGGTAGGGCGATCTTCAATTGGCTTGGTGAAAAGTTGTAATAAATACCCTTCTTAAATTCTGTCAACTAAATTCTAACATTATTTATTTAAAATCGGTAAAATTTTTTCCTTAGTAATCGTAGAATCACTCCTCCAGTCGTTTTTTTTATTATCCTTCCAATTAGTAACCATAATAACTTCACCTAATTTGTTAAATACAATATATTTTGAAAGATCATTTAGGTTCTCAAATTGAGTAGGTGTTAATTCTTTTAAAATTTTTTTATAATTATGATTTAAACTGTTTTTATTATCAGTTTTTATTAACAGTATTTTAACATCTCTTTTTTTCTTTCGTAAATAAGCTATAGAATTCTGAATACGATCAATCTTGTCTTCAACTAATAAAATATAAAGATCTAAATTATTTGCTGTGGAGAAATCAATTGCATTTTGCAAATGATATATACATGGTGAACAGGAATTACTAAAAGTGTAAATAATTAAATTTTTATATTTCGTATTTGTAGCTAGTATTTTTAAGTCTGAAATATTAAAGTAAAATGGTTCGTAAATATTATTTTTCGCTAAATTTTGATTATTCGACTGGCAGTATGCATTTGAACTAAAAACTAATAAACTTAATAATACTAAAAATTTTGGAATTTCTTTCTTTTTAATTTTATAAATAATGTTATTTGCAGTGTTCATGTTAAGGGAATATTTCATAGCTTAAATAAATCTTGGTAATATAATTATCAAGATTTATTTTGTTTTTTTTATTGATAAAGCATAATTCTATATCCACCATAATTCCCTAAATCTGTGTTAACTAAATAAGTTCCTGCCTTAATTGTAAGATTAACGCCAAGATGAATTTCTGTATCTAAAAATATATCTTCATCAATTATAAAATCTTCCAAATTACTTGGGGGTGTTTGTGAAAATAATATTTCAAAATAAAATTCATCATTTGAATTCTGTTCAATTATGCTCGAACCTCCATTTATAGGAGTTGGTCTACCTGCCTCTGGAAACCAATCAGCATCGCATAAACCCATTCCACCACAGTTTTTTTTCTTTCTGCCCCACTGATCCCACTCTACCAAAGTAATTCCGGGTCTGGCTGTTTGCAAACCTAATTGCCTTTCTTCTATTTTTACGAAAGATAAGACTTCAGAATTTGAACTTTTTTCATTTTCTAATTTTGTACACGATGTAATTGAAGCGATACCTACAATTACTAAAAAACTTAATTTAATTAATTTCATAATACTATATGGTTAGATTTCTTCTCATTGTTGAGAATTAAAATAAAATTACAATCTGATTATCACACTGTCAAATATTTGATACACTTTGTATTAAAAAAAAGACCAATTGTTTGATTTTCAAGCAATTTATTTTCAAACCTTGTCTGATGATTCATATTGGGCAACAAATTAATACTATTTTAAAGATGAGAAAAATGCCTGTAAGCGAATTTGCATCATCAATTAATAGGACACGTACTGTTGTTTATAATATTTTTGAACGCCAAACAATAGATACAGGTTTACTTTTGCAGATCAGTAAGGTTTTAAACCACGATTTTTTCAATTACTACACAAAAGAGGAATTATTTAACGAATCAAAGATTTCTACAGATTTAGAAATAACTAAGTTGAAAAGTTTGATTATTCAAAAAGAAATGGAAATTGAATATTTGAAAAAGATAAACAACTTATTAGAAAGCAACAAAAATATGAATTGACTCTTTCCTACAAATTCCCTCTCTCTGCTTGTTCTCGTTCTATGGCTTCAAATAATGCCTTGAAATTTCCTTTTCCAAAAGATTTTGCTCCCTTGCGTTGGATAATTTCGTAAAACATGGTAGGGCGATCTTCAATTGGCTTGGTGAAAAGTTGTAATAAATACCCTTCTTCATCTCGGTCAACTAAAATTCCCAATTCTTTTAGTGGTTCTATATCTTCTTCTATTTTTCCAACACGGTCAAACAAATCATCATAATAGGTAGTCGGAACTTTTAGAAATTCAACCCCACGAGCCATTAATTTTTTTACCGTATCAACAATATCAAGCGTTGCGATGGCTACATGCTGCACACCTTCGCCTTCATAAAATTCCAAATATTCTTCTACTTGCGATTTTCTTTTTCCTTCGGCTGGTTCATTGATTGGAAATTTAACAAATCCATTTCCATTACTCATTACTTTACTCATCAAGGCTGAATATTCAGTAGAAATATCATTATCATCAAAAGATAAAATATTTTTAAATCCCATTACATCCTCATAAAATTTCACCCAGGGATTCATTTGATTCCAACCTACATTTCCAACACAATGATCGACATATAATAAACCTACAGGCTCTGGGTTATAAGTACTTTCCCATTTCCTAAAGCCTGGCATAAATGGACCGTCATAATTTTTTCGTTCAATAAAAAGATGGACTACATCTCCATATAAATGAATTCCACTTCTGCGTACTTCACCAGATTCGTCTGTCAACGTTTCGGGTTGTAAATAAGAGTTAGCTCCTCTTTTTGTTGTTTGTTGGTATGCATCATACGCATCATCTACCCAAAGTGCGAGTGTTTTTACTCCGTCACCATGTTTTAGATGATGAGCAGCTATTTCAGAATTAGAGTGAAGCGGAGTTGTAAGCATTAATCGCATTTTGTTTTGAATTAACACATACGAAACTCGGTCTTTTACTCCTGTTTCTGGGCCAGCATACGCTAAAGATTGAAAGCCAAAAGCTGTTTTATAATAGTGCGCTGCTTGTTTTGCATTACCTACATACAGTTCTATATAATCAGTTCCTAATAAAGGTAAAAAATCGGGATATTCTGAGTTTGCCAATTCAGGTGAATTTTTTTCGAGTGTTGACATTTGATTTTTATTAAAATTAATAAGTTGAAATTACGGGTTATACTATTGAAATGATTTTTAAATTTTTTTGGTTTTTTTAATAATCAGTTTCTCTGATAAATGCACTAGCTTAAATGTTGAAATCGTGGGTGAAGGCTTAGGGATAGGAGCGGCATCCTTTTTTGCTAAATAAAATTTGCAATTTTAAATAAAGCCGACTGCAAAAAAGATATAGCGTATAGCCCGGCCCGTTTTTCAGGGCAAGCCCCAAAAATTATTTAATGTTTTATAAATCATATACTTAAACTTAATAATTTAAAATAAAGCAGATTGAAAACTTAATTACACTTCACAACTTTTATTCAATAATAATTTAAATAAATAAAAACTAATCCCTATAACTTTAAAATAAATAAACACGTTGAGTTATTAGTAAAATTACTCTACGTTTTCCTGCCAACTTCTAAAATAATCCGGATCTTCAATTTCTATGGCATATTCTGTAATCATAAGAGGTTTAAATGGATCTATCATAACAGCAAGTTCGCCGGTACTTTCTTTTCCAATGCTTTTTTCGACAGTTCCGGGATGTGGCCCGTGTGGAATACCACCAGGATGTAGTGTAATTTGACCTTTTTCTACGCTTTTTCGACTCATAAAATCACCGTCTACATAGTATAAAACCTCGTCGCTATCTATATTACTATGATTGTATGGCGCTGGAATAGACTGTGGATGATAGTCGTATTTGCGGGGTACGAAAGAGCAAACCACAAAATTATATGCTTCAAATGTTTGATGAACAGGTGGTGGTTGATGTAATCGGCCGGTAATTGGTTCGAAATTATGAATTGAAAACGCATAAGGATAATGGTAACCGTCCCAACCAATAAAGTCGAAAGGGTGAGTGCCATACGTATATGGATAGATTAATCCTTGCTTTTTTATCAACACTTTAAAATCGCCTTCTTCATCAAAAGTTTCTAGATTTTGTGGTCTTTTTATATCTCGCTCACAAAATGGTGAGTGCTCAAGAAGTTGCCCCTGATCATTTCTATAGCGTTTTGGAGTTGTTATTGGACTAAATGATTCAACAATAAAAAGTCGATTATCTTCTGTATTAAAATGTAATTGATAAATAGTTCCGCGTGGAATAATTAAATAATCACCGTATTCAAAAGGAATTTGCCCATAACCAGTTTTCAAAACTCCAGATCCAACATGAATAAAAATTAATTCATCCGCCTGACTGTTTTTGTAAAAATAGTCAGTCATCGAATTTTTTGGAGCTGCCAGCGAAATATGTAAATCGGAATTGACTAAAACGGGTTTTCGGCTTTGCAAGTAATCTTCTTCTCGCTTTATATTAAAACCCCGTAAACTGGTATGTTTTAGGTGTTTTTCGCGAGCTATTTTTGGTTCAACAGAGTAAGGTTCACCGAGTTTTTTTACAATGGTAGGTGGGTGAGAATGGTAAACCAATGAATAAACACTAGAAAAACCTTCTGTAGAAACTAATTCTTCTGCATATAAAACTCCATTTGGTTTGCGGAAAACGGTGTGTCGTTTTGGTGGAATAGTTCCAAGAGTATGATAAAAGGCCATAATTATAATTAGGTGTTCAAAATTAAGAAAAAAAAGGATTGTGCAGGCTTTATGAATTATAAGTTATGAATTATGAGTTATGAATTATAAGTTTGGAGCGAATAGACCAATCGCTAGTTTTTCATTTTTTTACATTTGAATTATTTTTTTGTGATTTTACCAATGAAAATAGAAAAACTATTTTTTTAATGGTTTATTAAAATAATTTAGATTATGTTTTGAAATAATCAATGAGCATTTAAAAATTAATTAATTCCTATTAACCAAACCAAATGAAATTAGTAAGTTATAAAACAGAGAATAATGAACACTTAGGAGTTTTTATAGATGGTAGTATTTACAATCTTAACTCCTGTAATAAATTGATTCCTGATAATATGGGGTCTTTTTTGAAAGAAGGAGAGGAGCTTATGTTGTTGGCAAAACAAATAGATTCAGAAATTAAAAGTGGAAAATTACAAGCAAAACATGAAGTATTTTACGAATTAATGGCTCCAGTTCCGTATCCAACTTCCTGTAGAGATGGGTATGCATTTCGCCAGCATGTGGCAACAGCAAGAAGAAATAGAAAAGTAGAAATGATTCCTGAATTTGATCAATATCCAATTTTTTATTTTACCAATCATAATGCTATTCAAGGTCCGGGTGAATTGGAATGTATGCCAGATCACTTTCAAAAACTCGATTTTGAATTAGAAGCAGCTGTTGTAATTGGGAAAAAGGGAAGAAATATTAAAGCATCGGAGGCAGATGATTTCATTGCTGGTTATTTAATAATGAATGATATGAGTGCTAGAGTTTTGCAAATGGAAGAAATGCTATTAAATCTTGGCCCAGCTAAAGGAAAAGATTTTTCGACAGTAATAGGGCCTTGGTTGGTAACACCTGATGAATTAGAACCTTATTTAAAGGAGACCAAAACTAATCATACTGGTAAGCAATATAATTTGAAAATGAAATGTTGGGTAAATGGTATTCAAGTTTCTGATGGAAATATGGGTGATATGGATTGGACTTTTGCAGAAATTATAGAGCGCTGCGCTTATGGTGTTGATATTTTACCAGGTGATGTAATTGGTTCAGGTACAGTAGGTTCAGGTTGTTTCCTTGAATTAAATGGAACGGGATTATTAAATGATCCATCTTATAAAACACAATGGTTGCAACCTGGCGATATCGTGGAAATGGAAATTACTGGATTAGGTAGATTAAGTAATACCATAAAAGCAGTTGAATCGAGCTGGTCAATATTAGCATTAAAAAAAATGTAAGGTTATTTTACATTGTAATTAATTCATTAGTAAATATTTTAAAAAGTTAATTTATGTTAACCATATCTATTGCAGATTTATCGCCAGCTGAACGTCAAAATTATTTACAATATGCAATTGCGCCAAGGCCTATTTGTTTTGCCAGTACTATAGACAAAAAAGGTAATGTAAATTTAAGTCCATTTAGTTTTTTTAATTTAGTAAGTGCAAATCCTGCTGTTTGTGTATTTTCTCCAGCCAGAAGAGTTAGAGATAATACAACAAAACATACCTTACAAAATATTTTAGAAGTACCTGAATGTGTGATAAATATAGTAAATTACAGTATGGTTCAGCAAACTTCGTTGGCAAGTACTGATTATTCTAAAGGAGTAAATGAGTTTGAAAAAGCTGGCTTTACAGAATTAAAATCGGAATTAGTACAACCTCCAAGAGTTAAAGAGTCACCTGTACAAATGGAGTGTAAAATAATCGATGTAATATCGTTGGGAGATAAGGGTGGAGCAGGTAATATTGTTTTAGCAGAAATTCTTTTAATTCATATTAATGAAAATGTATTAGATGAAAATAATAAGATTGATCAAGTAAAAATGGATCATGTTGCTCGTTTGGGAGGAGATTGGTATTGCCGTGTAACACCAGAAAGTTTATTTAAAGTGGCAAAACCGTTAAGCACATTGGGTATCGGAGTTGATGCCTTGCCAGCTATCATAAGAAATTCTAAAATATTGACAGGTAATGATTTAGGTAAGTTGGGTAATGTGGAGCAAATTCCTGAATTTGATAAGAATAACATTCCTGAAGGAATTGAGTTAAAAGCAATTCGAGATTTGCAACATGAAGCAAAAAATTTATTAGACAATGATAAAATAAATGAAGCGTGGCAAGTTTTAAACTATGTAATAAACAAAAGTTTACTCAATTAAATATTTCTAGCTGCTTAAAGTTATTTAACTAAATATAGTGTTTGAAATAATAAAATTTGAAAATATTAACATTAAGTTAAAATTTGGGCAGTTTTAATTTTACAATTAATTCATATCTTTGATTAGAATTATTTTTTGTTGAACCTAAATTAATATGATGTTTATTATAAAATTTCGCTTTTTATTAGTTTGTTGTTTTTTACTATTTATAACAAATGATACTTTTTCGCAAACTGGAATAATTTTTAGCTCTAATTCTGCATCATTGGGAATCAGAACACGCGTTGATAAACGTTTTGTGTACGAGTATAAACTTTCTCCTTCTTTTCAAACAAGTGAATTAAATTCTATTTTACAGATAAATGACACTAGTATTGTGTCAGTAAAAGATAAGAGATTTACTGGCAGGCTTACCTTTCAACCTTCTGTTTTATATATTATCCAACGAAATGAACGTGTTCGAATTTATTCAGGGCCTACAGTGGGTTTAACATACAATTGGAGTAGGAGCGAATCAAGTTTGGATAATAAAGTTTTAAAAGATAATTTTTTTACTTTTCAAGGCGGTTTTCAAATTGGAACTGAGTTTACACCTTTTGAAAAAATAAATAAGCTAAGTTTTGTTTTTGAGCTAATTCCGACAGTTAATTTTACAAGATCTCCTAAATTTTTTGATGAACAGGAAGATAATTTTTTCAGTGCTACAATACTTCCTCGATGGGGAGTTATTTATTATTTAGATAAAAGATAATATCAGATTGCATTTTCTTCACCTTTAAAAATATTTGCAATAGTTAATAAAACAATTTTAAAATCCAATAATAAAGACCAGTTTTCGAGATACCAAATATCATGAATTATTCTTTTTTCCATTTGGTCTGTTAATTTTGTTTCTCCTCTAAATCCATTTACTTGTGCCCAACCTGTAATTCCTGGAGTAAGGAATTGCCTTACCATATATTTGTCAATAAGGTTGCTATATAAGTTCGTGTGTTCTAGCATGTGAGGGCGTGGACCAACAACAGACATTTTCCCCATTAATACATTTAGAAATTGAGGTAACTCATCAATACTATATTTTCGTAAAATCTTACCGACTGGTGTAATTCTCGAATCATTTACAGTACTTTGTTTTATTTGTGCTTCATCATTCAAATACATACTTCGGAACTTATAACATTTAAAACTAATATTATTCTTACCCGATCTTAATTGCATAAAGAATATGGGTCCAGAAGAAGTTAACTTTATAATTAAAGCTATAAAAGGAATTAGCCAGCTTAATAAAAAAATAGTTACAAATAGTGAAAAAACAAAGTCAAAAAGGCGTTTATTTAATCGATTAAAAATATTTTCAAGAGGTTCTTCTCGCACATCCAGCACAGGTATATTGCCGAAAAAATTTAATCTTATTTGCTTTTGAATTAAATGACGAAAATCTGGAATTATATGTACCCGAATCATGTGTTTGTCTGCTTCGTACATGATATCAAATATTTTTCCGTTTTCTGATGCTGGTAAAGCACAATATATCTCTGTAATTTTATTTGAAATAGAATAACTTATACAATCATTGACAGAACCAATAACTAATTCCGGAAAAAGACAATTGTCTTTGAAGTCATCGAAAAAACCTACAAATTCTTTATTTACATCTGGACTTTTTTTTATGTAATCCATCAATTGAGTACCTAAATCTCCACCTCCAGCTATAACTATTTTTCCTCTTGGTTTAAAATTTTTTTTAGATCTTGTCAGGTAAATAACAGTCATAAGTTTCCAAAAAATAAGACTTAAAGAAAAAAATAATAAAAAATATAGTAAAAATTTGGGAGGGATGAAGTATGCTTTAGTTACAACTATAAGAATATTTATTCCTATATAATAAAATAAAAAAAGTCTGAATGTTCTGTAAAATTTTCTTTCAATGGCTATTTGTTTACCTATTTCGTAATAATTTACGATTGAGGCAATAATAAACCAGATGAGATTATGTGTTATTAATAAGTTTAGAAAATTTATATTCTCAAGTACAGAACCTGATAAAATCACTAAATGATAAGCTAAAAAAAATGAAATATTTAACAACAGGAAATCGACAATAATATTTGTCAATTTGAAAACCTGTGCGATATTGTTGTTCATTTTTAGTACTTATTAAGAAATAGAATTATTTATGCTAATTTTTTATTTTCTGCAATGTTATTTAATATTTTTATGATTCTTTTTGTTGATAAACCATCCCAATATTTTGGAATTTGACTTTGCTTAAATTCTCCATTTTCAATCATTGAGATATATTTTCGAATTTCTAATTTCTCAAATGGGACAAGAATATTGCTTCCAATTTCAACTGTTATCGGTCTTTCTGTGTTTAGCCTGAGTGTTAAGCAAGGTATTTTTCTATAGGTAGTTTCTTCTTGAATACCGCCGCTATCAGTAATTATCAATTTAGCTTCGCATAATAATTTTTGAAAAGCATAATAATCTAAAGGTTCTGTTAAGATAAGATTTGGCAAATTATTTACATATTCGTATAAATTAAAATCAGTAAGTTTTTTAACAGTTCTTGGATGAATCGGAAAAATAATTTTTGTTATTTTACTAGCATCTTCAAATATATCGATTAATTTTCTTAAGCCAAATTCTGTGTCAACTGTTGCAGGTCTGTGCATTGTGGCCAATATATATTTTTTTGATTTTAAATCTAATGTTGTAAGTATTTCATTTTTTTGAATCTCAAACTCAAATGCTGCTAAAGAATCAATCATCGTATTTCCAACAAAATAAATTTGCTCACTATTTTTGCCCTCAGATAGAAGATTTTCAATAGCACTATTTTCAGTTACAAAAAATATATCACTTAATTGATCAGTTACAATTCTATTTATTTCTTCGGGCATTGACCTGTCTCTGCTACGAAGTCCACTTTCTAAATGAGCGATTGGGATATTTAATTTACTAGCTGCCATAGCTGCAGCAACTGTTGAATTTACATCGCCAACTACAATTACTAAATCTGCTTTAAATTCGTTTAAGATTAACTTTTCTAGTTTCAGCATGATTTCTGCAACTTGTGAACATGCAGAAGAAGGTTCAATGTTTAGGTAAAAATCTGGTTCGATTTTTAATTGATTAAAAAATACATCCGCCATTTTTATGTCATAATGTTGACCTGTATGCACAATTTTAAGTTCAAGATTTTCTGATTTTATTGCTTCTTTTTTAAATTGTGATACTTTTATAAAATTTGGTCTTGTACCTATAACTAATAATATTTTCATATAGATTTAAGTCAGGAAAATTTATGTTTTATTAACAAGATGAGGAATTGAGTATTTCCAATTAAATACCTTTTCCAAGTGCGTTTTGGTTCTTTTAGTAAACGCCAAAACCATTCAAAACCCATATCTCTAGCAAACTTTGGAGCTCTAATAATATTTTCAGCATAATAATCAAATACTGCCCCAATAGAACAAATTACAGGTATGCGTAAATTATCTTTATTTTCAAAAACCCACTTTTCTTGTTTAGGAGCTGTCATTCCTACAAATAATACATCAGGTTTAAAAGAATTTATTGCATAAAGCATTTGATAATTATCTTGGTAAGAAAAATTATTTTTATAAGGTGGAGAGTAAACACCAACTCTAATGCCCGGAATTTTACGTTCTAATTTTAATTGTATTTTAGAAAGCGTACTACTATTTGAGCCTAAGAAAAAGCAAGATCCACCAATTCTTTTTATTTCATTTAGGTAATGATTAAATGCATCCATTCCTGCTATTTTCTTTATTTTTTTGTTGGCAAGAAATCTGGCAGCTATAACCATGCTCACACCATCTGGTAGTAGTATATCTGATTTATTTAATGCAGATTTAAATTTTTCATCTTTATTTGATAATACTGTGGAGTATGCATTAATAGTATTTACTATAATTTCTTTTTTTCGATCTATAAAAGGTAATTTTCCATAAAATAAATTAAAACCCATTATTTTTTTAGAAAAGTGATCATTTTTTGAGAGCGAATTCATATATATTTTTCAGTAGTTTTAAATTTGATTGAGATGAATACTTATTAATAAAATCTAAATATGCATTTTTACCCATTTGCTTCATTTCATCAGGATTATTAGTTGCCCAAATTATCTTTTCTGATAATGATTTAACATTGTTTGATTCGAAAAGTAATCCATTTTTATGATCATTAATCATTTCTGTAATTGCTCCAATATTGGAAGCAATTACAGGAATACCAAGAGAAAATGCTTCTAAAATAACTAATGGCATACCTTCATACCAAATAGAAGTAAATATTAGTGCTTTGCTTTTACTAAGAATACTTAATACTTTGTCTCTTGTAATTGCTCCAGTAAATTCATATTTCGTTTGATTTTTTAATCTGTCTTCCTCGTCACCACCTCCAATTATTTTGAGCCTGATATTAGGTATATAAATATTTAAATTAATTAAAAGCTCAGTTCCTTTTGCTTTTTCAAGTCTTCCAATAAAAACAAAATAATTTTCTTTTTCTACTTCAATATTTTGTTCAGTAAATATAAAGTTTGGTTTAATAAATAACAATTCTTCTGGAATTCCAAATTCAATAAATTTATTTTTTGCAAATTCTGTTAAACAAATTAAAGCACTTGGGAGCTTTGTGTAAGTTTTTTTTATTTTGTGAATCTCAATCATATTTGCCGATGCAAAGCTTTGTATGTGCGAATTTCTATAGCAAGCATGTTGAATTGCATGTATGGATGAAGATCCTAAACATTTTACGCAAGGTAAACCATTTCTGAAAAACTGACCGTTAGCACAAATTAGTCGGTAATTATGTAAAGTGATTACGATTGGTATTTTATTTAATTGACAAGCGTATAATATAGATGGACTTATAATCGGAAAAGTATTGTGAATATGGCAAATATCAGGTTTGACTTTTTTTAATTCAACTGAAAGCTCATTAAAATATTTTTTTGACCAAGTAGTATTCCATAGTAACGCTAATTTTTTAGCGACTGAATACTTTTTTATTTCATCATTACTTTTATAAAAGGAGATGACTTCGTGACTATTTTTTTCAAGCAATAATTTTTCTGATCTAACTACTACATCTTCGCCACCGCCCTGTTGGTACTGATTATGAACCTGCAGAACTTTCATTTTTTCGTTTATTTACAAATTTTATTGCATTTTCAAATCCTTCCATCATTTTTTCTAGCGAACATTCATTTTCAACTGTTTTTATTGCTGATTCCCTCATATTTAGTGCAATCTCTTGATCTTCAATTAACAATCTCATTTTATTAGATATAGATTCTGAGTTATTATCTTCAGCTAAAAATGCGTTTTGAGTATCTTTTACATATCCTATACCTTCGCCATGATAAAAATAATCTTTTCGTTGAGAAATTATTGGTACACCAAAACAAAATGAATGGACAACCGAATTCCCTAATCTTCCAGGCATTATAAATGCCTCGCTTATAAATATCCATTTTCCAACTTCATATTGATCCAATATTTCTCCAGAAAAAAAGCAATTTTTTAAACTTAACTCTTCTGCAATTTTTCGCAAATTGATTAATTCAGGACCATTACCAATTATTGTTAATCGCACCTCTGGATCGTTTCTAAAGTCAGAAAAAGCCTTAAGCAATAAATCAATTTGTTTGTCTAATAATAATCTTCCTACATATACAAAATGAAACTTTTCAGCTATTCCTAAACTAGCTTTAATCATACCTTTTCCAGTCGTTTCGAATTCATTTCGGTATTTAACTAAAGTAGTAGTGTCTAGTGTATTTGGTGCCACAAAATAGTGGTCAGTTCTTTTAGAAAATTCTTCAACAACTTCTTTTCCTTTCTGCCAATAAAATAAAGCTGCATCTGTTTTTTGATAAAAGTATAATCTTATTTTATCTTTAAATATAGTATTTGGTGCAAAACCATTTTCTGGGTCATATCCAAAATTCCATAGTATTATTTTATATCCAAGAATTGGCCGTAGTAAAAATAATAGGTACAAATTTAAATTTCCTACATTAAATTGAGATATTATTACTTTAGGTTTTTTCCTAATAATAAATAAAGATGCACCTGTGTAAAAGATTTTATCCTTGAAAAAATAGTAATTTTTTGTAAGTAGATAGTTTTCTTTATCTACTAATGTTGACTTTAGCGATTCATTTTTTTGCTGTTGTCCATAAACAATTGTAGTATTTTTAAGTCTGCCAATCAACGCATCAAAAATGGCAATTCGATAGTGTGGAAGAATTTTTTGATGGATTATTATTGGAGTCATTATCTAGATTCTATTGATCTTTTTATCACCTGACCATCGCCTAATATATCCAAGAATACACCTTGAAATAGAAACAATAGAATAATAAAATTTATATCCGTCAGGAGCATTTCTCATTCCAAATTTCCACCTAAATTTAATGTTTCCCGCTCCTTTAATATCTGTTAAATATAAATAGAAGTTTTTTAAATTATATTTTTCAAAGTATTCCTTTGAAGTATGTAAATCAGAATGTGCAAAAACTTTTGATTTCGTTGAGCAGTAAATCTCAAACCCTGCACGATGTGCCATTAATGTGAAATCCAAATCAGCAAGACCTTGTGGAAAATCGTAGTTATTAAACAAGCCTATTTTTTCAAAAACCTTAACGGGAATTAGTAATCCTCGGCCTATAAAGTTGGTAAGCATAATTAAATTTTGTTCTTTTCTTTCGGGATATTTTTCCAACAAGTCAACTATTATTCCTTTTTTCCAATTAAAAGTAGAACCAATGTAATTTAGTTTTCCTGTTTTAATATTATACCCTGCTGCACCAATTAGCGCATCTGGTTTCTTTTCTGCTGCTAATAGTATTTGTTCAATAAAATCTTTGGCAACTTCTACATCATTGTTTAAACACATGATGTAATTATATCCTGCGGTCATTGCATAATTAATTCCGGCATTAGTTGCTCCAGCCCACCATAGATTTCCGTTGCCATGCATAACTTTTACTAACGGAAACTGTTTTCTTATTAAATATAGTGAATCGTCTGTTGAACCATCGTCAATTACAATAATAGAAAAACCTGTAACAGTTTGGTTTTGCAAAGACATAACGCATTTCAGAGTAAGTTCTACTCTATTATATACTGGAATTATAATACAAATATCATTTCTCATTTGAGGAAGCAGATTTTTTGTTTATAAAATTATTGACCAGTTATTATAAAATGACCACTTTTAATGCGCAATGTATTTGCAACCTTAATAGGAGTGTTACACTCAAGTGTTCCGTTTATACCTTTATCTACAATTACATTAGTAAAGCTTGTAATAAATCCCTGAATTCCAGTTGTTAACATGCTTTCCCAATTTCCAGCAAATAATATTTCTCCAGTATTTATTTGTTGAAATGTTCCATAATTAGAAAAATTACCATTGATAGTTACGGTATCTGATGTATTAACTAATAGTTCTCCACCCTGTGATATAGTTACTGATTTAAGTTTAACTACTTGGTTTTGATCTATTATAGCTATATTAGCTACACCTACTATGTTTACATTGTCATTAGCATCTGGCACACCAAATGGCACCCAGTTTTTATTATTTAAAAAATCATTTCCGAAAGCCCCAGACCACTCAAACGAGGTTGGAATATCGTTTACATTGCCAGCAACATTAAAAGTTATAGGTGTAGAAGCACCGCCAGAAACATTTATTAATTCAGAAAAGCTTGAAACTTTTAATCCTTCTTTTAATCGAATCATTATTTTTTGATTCGTAAAAGTTCCGTTAGAATAAGAAATTGATGTTGATCCGTATGAAATTCCTTCATCAGTTGAAATTTCAAAATTTGTTAAGCCGGAAAAATTTATTATTCCTGATAATGGTGATAAAGAATTGCCGCTTAATAAATATGTTTTTGAGGTTGATGGCCCAAAAGATTGAGCATAATTCATTAAATTTTGATTTCCTTCTGATATAGTAAATGCAGCCAAAACCGAAGAGTTAGCAAAGACAATAGTTATTAAAAAGATGAAGAATAGAGTTCTGAAATTGTTAATTATTTTCATTTTGAGAGAGATATTGATTTTTTTTTTACTTTCTAAAAGTACATTCGTTACTTAAACTTAACGTATTTTTAATGTTAAGAAATTGCTAACTTTTTGTTTTTCAAAGTGAACAAAATATAAAATGAAGTTTACTAATTTATAATTCTGATCGTATTTTTGAAAAAAATTCAAAGTAAGAATCTGCCATTTTTGCAGAATCAAATCGTCTTAAGGCTGTTTCTCTACAATTAACTTTCATTTGAGCCAATATTTTTTTGTTTGAAAGTAAAGCCAAAATTTCATTAGCGAATTTACTACCATCTCCAAAATTTATTGCTTTTCCAGTAATACCATCTTGTATAATTTCAGCACAGCCACCAATGTCTGACGTTACACAAGGAAGTCCACAACTTATCGCTTCTATTAATGAATTTGGCAAATTATCAGCTTTAGTAGGATATATGAAAAGATCTGCAGAAGATAAATACATAGCCATTTCTATTTCACTATTTATATATCCTGTTTTAATAACAGTTACATTTTGTAAATCATTTAAATAAGTTAATTCACCTTTACCTATTATTAAAAAGATTAAATTCTTTTTATTGCTATAATTTAATTTTTTTAAAATGTTTTCTAATTCTTCCCCACCTTTCCATGGGTTATTTATTAAATTACCATCACCACTAAAAATAATAACATCTGCATTGCTCGGAATGGCAAATTTTACACGCATTTCTTCTTTATTATACGGAAAAAAAACCTTGGTGTCTAATCCATTATATATTTGGCTAATACTTTTGTTTTGGGTTAATGGGCTTTGCTTTGCTATTTGATATAACCACCTGGATGGAGTAATAAATGATAGGTTTGACTTTTGATAGATACTTTTTTTCTGATTAATTAACCAATTACCATTATTTATCAATGTTTTTGGTGGAATTTTAAATTCATTTTTACCTGCTCGACCGCTTTTCCAGGATGTATCTTCGAATGTATGCGCTGCACTAGCAGTTATTGGCCACATATCATGCATCGTCCATACAATTGGTGCAATAAATGATAGTTTTTTTAGTAAGGGAGTAGCAAAATAACCTCCATGTGTATTATGCAAACTAATAATATCCGGTTTTATTTCTTTTGCTTTCTTTAATAGAATAGAACCAGAAAATGGAAAAAACTGATATTGAAGACCTATATAGCTTGTTATCTTTTCTATAATTTTTTCAATTACTATTTTATACTTTTTTTTTCTTGTTGAGAATATGTATTCGTATGGAAGTAATTTATCGGCAACAATAAAACTATTTTCAGTTTGATACTTTTCTTTTAAAGCCAGATGAAGTCTGAAAGCTGCTGTGGATGCACCCCCTGCTTTATCTGAAGAATTTATAAATAGAATTTTCATGATATTCTTAAAATTCGAAGCCATTTTTTATTTCGCTGACTGATAAAAAAGATACATAATAAAACCATTAAAGCAAATAATATAATTCTTCCAAAAGCAGCACCCTCAAAAGTATAAATTGAAATTAAATAATAGTATACAGCAAAACTAGATAAACCTCCAATTACATTGATAATAAATAAAAGCCGGGTTTTTTGCAAGTGCATTAAAATACAGCTTAGAAATGAAAAAATAATAACTAAAAAAAACGATAAAGCTAATAAATTAGCGTAATAATAGGCAGAAGTGTAAATGCCAGCCGTTAAATAATTTAATATTGTTTTAGAAAATAGAATAAATAAAAGAGTACATAAGCATAGAATTATTGAAAACAACCCAATTATTCTGATTAAAGCTGCTTTGTTTTTTTGAATCGTATGTTTTGCAATATCTGGCTCAATAGCTTGGTAAATGGCAAAAAACATAACAAATAAGTAATTGGCTACATTTAATCCAATATTATATAAACCGAGAGAATTTAAATTATTTAATTTTTCTAAGTAAATATTATCTAAACTAATAATTGGAAAGTAAAAAATACTACTAATGACCAATGGCAATGAAAATCTTATCGCTTTTTTTAATTCAATTTTGCTGAATTTAAAAGTTAAGATTTTTGATAAAAAAATAATTGCAATAATTGCATAAAGAAATTGAGAAAGAAAAGTAGCAATCATTCTACCTTCTGCTCCCATTTTATAGTGAACAACAAAAAGCAAGGCTAATACTATATTGGAAAACACCAAAATTATTTTAAAAATAAAATAATTTATTGCTTTCTTATTTACTCTAAAATTCACTTCAAATAACGTTGCATAAACGTTTAGATACATTATTCCAATTAATAAAAACAGATAAGGATATGATGGAATAATAACTGAAGTTTCTGAAAAATATAATTTTAGTGCTAAAAATACAATGGTCGATAGTATTAAATTAAAAACCGTACTGAATATTATTATGGTTGATAGTATCTTTTTTCGGTCTTTTTCTGAATTTTTAAAAAACACATTTATGTAATAACTTTGGAAGGAAAAAGTAAAGAATATAGATAAAAAACTTTGGATTGTTAAATAATATCCAATTATTGCAAAATCAGTTGTTGATAAATTTTTGGCAAATATTGGCGAGGTATATAAACTGATAATTAAATGAATAACAGATGATCCAAAATAAAATATAGAGTTTTTTATTTGAGTCAGGAAATTTGATTTAAGTAAAATTTCTAATCGATTATTAATCAGACTTAACATTGTTAGAAGCTAAAAAATAAATTTAGTTTTTTAAAAATCGCAATCAATTTCTTTTTTATCTTTTTTGCAGTGCTATTGTAAAAATGTTTTCGAAAATGATACTTATCATAAACATTATCATAAGTCAATATTTCTGGATGTTTTGTAACAGTAAATTGCTCATCAACTTTGCGATTAAAATAGAAGCTACTGGTTCCAGTTTTAATATTTAAATGAGTCCCATCAATTCCAATATTATTAATTAAATTTTTGGCTGGAGTTACGCACAATCCTTGATTGATTGCTATTGTAAATTGCCATTGGTAATCCCAGGTGGATTTATTTTCCGCCAAAAACATTTTTTGAAATTTAGAATTCCAAAAAATATATTCGTTTTCTGATTGGAATACTAATTTATAATTTTCCAGTTTTTTAGCTTCTGGCCACTTACTTAAGCTATAATCATACTGCTGCCAGGCGCGCTTCCAAGTTGCCCATCCCCATACATGTGCATATCTGCTAAATAAATAATCTTCATCAGTTTGTTTTTCTTCATTCCAACGAGTACCGGATATATGATAAATGGAAGTTGTATTTTTATATTTATGCAGCATTTGATCACAAAATGTAAAAAAAGATTGAGCAGGAACACAATCATCTTCTAAAATTATTGCCGAATCTTCATTAGAAAAAACCCAATCTAGTCCTGAACTAATTCTTAAGCCACATCCCATATTTTGTAAAGCATAATTTTTTTTTACTTCACATTTCCATTGAATTTTATCTATTAATTCTTTGCATTTTATGGTTAATTCTAATTCTTCTTTTTCATTTTCTCTTGCAGCATCAGCAATTATGTAAAGTTTAGCAGGTTTAGCAATAAATATCTGCTCTAATATCTTTTTAGTATTTTCAGGTCGATTAAATATTATTAGGACAATTGCAGATTCACACATAATCTGATTCTTTAGCTTGCGAAGCCAATATGCATCTACCTAAATATATATTTTCAAATTTTAATGCAAGAGCAGTAAATATCCAAAACGTGACAAGCGATAATGAAATAATAGAAAGTGTACCTGCAGTAAAACCAAATAATGCAGAACCTATTAAAAAAGGCCAGCAAATGAGTTGCATGTTTTTACCAAAAACAGTATTAAATTTAAATTTTTTGTAAAATCTATATAATGAATAATAAATAGTAATAACTATGAGTAAACCAAATAATCCTGTTTCTGCAAATATTCTGATAAAACCAGACGATTCATTCACACCATTATGTTTTTGCATACTTATTTTCAGTTGTTTTCTTACTTTCCAAAGTCTATTTTTTCCAGCAAAACTAAATTCACTGATACCAAATCCTGTCAATATTTTTAATGAATTTTCTTGCGATTGCAAATCTGCAACGTAATAAAATCCAGCAATTTTACCCCAGCTAAGCACGTTTTCAAAAATTGTTTGGTATGAACTTACATACAACTGATTTACATTTTCTATAGTTGTAAATTCTGATTTTTCGTAGTAATTCTTCCAAAGACTATTGAAACCATAAGCAAAAGTTGCTAACAGCAATACTGGAAATATAATTTTTGTAGCCTGTATTTTTAAAAGTATGCGATATTTATATAAATTGTAGAAATATAAACCAAACATAAACGCAGTAACTGCTAATGCACCTTTTGAATCTACAACCGCATATTGGAGTAATGGAAATATGCTTAATAATTTTACAGCATTAGATTTAATTAAAATGCCATAACTAAATAAAAATAAAGATATTAGTGATAGAAACCACGATAATTGAGCTGATGCTGCTGCACCAAAAGTACCCGAAGCTACATCATCTAGTCCAGCTTCCCAATTGTAAGTAAAGCCACCATAAGTAAAATAAGTTTGTGATGGAGGTATTATTTTATTGAATTGCGCAATTGCAATTGGCACTTGAATAATACTTAGTGCAATAATTAGATTCAATAAACCTTTACACTCTTTGCTATTAAATTTTAATTGATAAATAATCAGGAATAGGAAGAAATAACGAAGGTTAGAAATTATAGTTTTAGTGGTAGGATAGTTAAAATTTACAAATAAAATACCAGCTAATAGTGATATTGCCAATAATGCATTCCAGCTTAACAATGTTTTTATAAAAGATGAAGTATCTGTTAATTGATTTGAATGAAGTTTTTTATCTATTAAAATAAACCCAAAAAGTAATATAAATGCCAATTTTTCAACGGTTTTTGCATTTTCATATAAAATATAACCCTGCCCTTTGAAAAAGTCGAAGGTGAAAATCCAAATAATTAAAAAAAACAAATTAATATGAGGTTTTTTAATTACTAAAAGAATTAAGAAAAAAATGAAATATGCAACTGTAAATATCTCTTTTAACAAAAATGCACTCAAAATAAAGGTCGTGGCAATAACAAGCCATTTAAATATTTCAAGTGCATTTATTTGATTTTCATCTATTTTAGATAAAAAATTTTGATTTAAGTTAAAAGTTAGGTCAAGCTTTTTCATTTATATAAACTTATTGAGCACAACGTTTATACCTTTTCTGGAATAGCAATATCAGTTTGCTTATCTGAAGTATAGTAGTAGGAATTTTTATATACTTTTTTTGGCAATCTTATTTTATTAAAGATGATGGAAACATTTGATAAAACTGATTGCTTTTGCAATTGCTTTAATTGATTTAAACTTCTCTTTTTAGTAAAATTATATCTAACAATATATAAAATCTGATCTGCCCAGTTTACCAATTGTAAGCCGTCTGTAATAATACCCACAGGCGGCGTGTCAATAATTATATAATCAAAGTTAGTTTCCAGATAATTCATTAAATGCTTAAGATTTTCTCCTAAAAATAATTCGGCTGGGTTTTGTATAACCGGGCCACTCTGAATAATATACAAGGAATCTAAAAACTCACTTTTTACGATAATTTCATTTAAATCAGCATTTCCAATCAAATAACCTCCTGAACCTTTTGTTTCAGTTGAATTAAAAATGGTAGAAAAGCCAGGCTTTCTTAAGTCCATTTCAAGTAGAACCGTTCTTTTTCCACTAAGCGCAAAGGTAATTCCGAGATTAATGGCGATAAATGTCTTACCTTCTCCAGAACCATTAGATGTTATTAGTATTTTTTGTAATGGTTTTTCTAAGTTTCCTGATAAAAGACTTGTTCTAAGAAATCGGAATTCTTCTGCTATTGGAGATGTGTTTTTTTTACCAGCTACAATTGAATTTTTATTTTTATTCTCACTTATAGAGCCTGTCACTTCTAAATTAGATAATGAACGTATTTGTTTAGCATCAGTAATTCGATTGTTCAATAGATATCGCCCATTAATAAATAATATGGGGAGCACTAAACCTGCGATAAATGCAATTAGATAAGTGGTTCCTTTATAAGGTTTTACAGGTGCGTATGTACTTCTAGCTTCATCAATTATTTTGCTATCTGCAATAGTTGCAGCAAAAGAAAGTGCTGTTTCTTCTTGTTTTTGCAATAAAAAAATATACAAATTTTGTTTTACAGTTTGTTGACGTTCAATATTTACCAACTCCCTTTGCGTTTCTGGTACTCCTTTTATTTCTTTTTCAAATTTTGAAACCAATCGCTTTAAATCATTTTCTTTGCTTTTTAATCCAAATTTTAAATTTTGTACATTTTCTAAAAGATTAGATTTACTAACATCTATTTGGCTATCGTAAGCTAATAATCTAGGATTATCTGCTTTGGTTTCTCTGGCAAGTTGTTCACGTTTTGATTCTAAATCACTTAATTCGTTGACTAATTTAATAATAAGTGGGTCAGTAATGCCTAAAGTAGTTGGTAATACTCTAGTTGATCTTGTTCTGTTATTAATATATCGTTCGATGTCTGTAACAATATTTAATTGTATTTTCACCTTGCTTAATTCTGCATCATAATTTTTTACATTATCTAAAAAGATAGTTGCTTCTGATCCAATATCAATAGTTCCTCTTTCTGTTTTAAATTTTTCTACTCCTAATTCTACTTCACTTAAATCCGCAAGAATAAGTTTTAATCGCTCATTTATAAAATTTAATGTTGTTCGAGCAATTCTGTTTTTTTCATCTATATCGCTTTTAATGTATGCATTAGCTAATGCATTTAATAAATTAACACCCTTTTGTGGAACCTCATCTTCAACAGATAAACTTAAAACCGAGGATTCTCTAGCAACCAGATCAACACTTAGTCTGCTTCGGTAATCCGCTGCCAAATAATCTCTTGTTCTTAAATAAAATTTAAATGATCCTGTTTCATTCGCATATTCTTTTAATAGACTTTCGAAATTTTCACGTTTATTAATCATGAATTTGCCGAATGGAGTGCTAACGGAATCTCCAATTCGATGATAACTTAAATGTTTTTGATCATATCTAATCCCATATTTATAAGAGAATGAAAATGAATTTGAATTTAAAAATTTTACTTCATAAAAAATATTATATCCTTGAGGAGTAATAGTATCATAAGTAACTGTAAATGGACTATTTTTATATAATTCTTTTGTTTTAAAAGAATGTTCGAAAACGTAGGTTACATCAAAGTCTAATGAATCAATTGCTTTTTGCATCAATGTTTTGGAACGCAAAATTTCAGTTTCATTTTCAATTACTTTTTTCCCGCCAAAAGGATCAAGATCTTTTAGAATATCTGAATTTGGATCTGTTTTTTTTTCATCTTGAACCAATACAGTAACATTGGCACCATAAATTGGAGTTGCAGTTTTATTGTAAATCCATGCGCAACCAAGGCTAAGTAAGGTTGTTGCGACAAATAGATACCAAAAACTTAAATATTTTTCAAGTGCTGTCCGCAGATCAAACTCATCTTCCGCATTCTCTAAAAACTCTTGGTAGTCATTTTTCATGATTCGATTGGAAACCGATTATTCTTTTATTTTAAATTTGTTAATATTATTGCCAAAAATGAAAGCGAACTAAGAACACTTGGTAATACAATGTAAAACTTATCGGTTAATGCAGTTTTACCTCGGCTTGGTTCTACATAAATTACATCATTTGTTCTTAAGTAATAATAAGGCGATTCAAATAAATTTCTCGAGGTTAAATCAACTTTGGAAAATACCCGTTTCCCATTTTCATCTCTGACGATAGTTACATTGCTTCTTCGACCATAAATAGTAAGATCGCCAGCTAAACCAATTGCTTCTGGCAAAGTAATGTGTTCATTAGGAACGGTATAAACTGAAGGTCTAAGCACTTCACCTAATATAGTTATTCTAAAATTTTCAAATCGAATGCGAACAGATGGCTCACTTAAATATTTTTCTAATTTAATTTTTAGTTGGTTTTTTAATTCAAAAATTGTAATTCCTGAAACAATCATTTCTCCTATTACAGGCAATTCAATCATTCCTTGCGTATTTACCAAATATGTTTCTGGTACTTGTATGCTATTTTTAATTGTTGTAGGATTAAATATTGCGCTTCCTTCTGTATTTAAAGAACTTAAACTACTAATATTAATGGATAATATATCACCAGCCTGAATTTTCGATTCATAGACATCAGCTATGACTCTTCCAATAGAATCGTTGTCAAAGTCTTCCTGAAAATAAGCTATTCTTCTTTGAGATATACAAGAAGAAAAAATAAAAATAAAAATATAAATAATTGATAGCTTGATTTTATTGCTTACGCATTTCTCATTTTTTTTCAATTTACTTTCAATTAGCGTAAAATTTTTGAACAATTTTTGAGTCAGTTCCGATAATAACCATCATTAAAATTCCTTTACTTCTTTTATTTAAAGAAATAGTATAGTTTGAAATTCCTTTAGCCAAGTTTAAATTCTGACCAGCAATTTTTTCTCCTGAAATTGTAAAGACATATAAATCAGCTAGTTGTTGGTTATCGGAAAAAATATCAACTGTAAGTTGTTCATTTATAATATTGATGGAACTTAATTTAGTTTCTGATTTTTTCAATTCCACGCTTACATTTTTACTGAAATAAGTACTACCATCGAGGCTTATATTTTTTAATCGATAATATACTGTATTACTTTTAATGTTTGTAATCAAATGATTTATGAAATAAGAACCTAATTTTTCATTGGATTTTATCAAACCAGTGGACGGAATTGTAGTCCATGTTTTGGCATCTGTGCAAAATTCTACTTCAAATTCTCCATTGGTTTTAAAAATGTCAGTTTGCCAATAAAGCTTTACATAAGAATTTTTAAGCATAGCGTTGAAATGTAAAAGTTGAATCGGAACTACAACTCCAGGATCTGGAGGAATAGGTTGTGCAAAAGAAAATGTTAAAAAACTAAGTAAAGCTATTATTAGAGAGAATAATGGTTTCATGAGTGACGTATCAGTTTAGATTGCAATATTAATTGTTCAAAATAAACTTAATCGAAAGGCTATGTTATCAAAATGTTATTATATAGTTAAGAGCAGGTAAATTCTAAATAAAAAAGTTTGAAAATTTGTCAATAATTGATTTTAAATGTTTTCTAAATGTTAATTGTTTATTAATTAATTGTAAAGAAAATAGTATTTATTTTTCTATTTGATGCTAATTTATTAATGATAATTTAACAAAATGGAAATTTTTGAGGGTTTAGTTTTACGATTCTTAAACCTCAGCTGATGAAAAAATTTCACGCTCATTTTTTCACGCTTTTTTATTGCATAATGATACCAATATTAGCTTTTTCTCAAAAAGAAGCTAAAGTTTCTGGATATGTTATAGCAAGAGAAAGCAATAAACCACTCGCAAACTCAAGCATTATTCTGCAACCAGGCGAAAATAAGACTAAAACTGATTTTTCAGGTTACTTCGAATTTCAAACTGTAGATACTGGCAATTACAGTTTATTGGCTAAAAACGGAATTCAAAAACCCAAATTTATTACAGATTTAAAGGTTGGACTTGAAAATAGTAAAATTCAATATATAACGCTCCGAAATATTAACATTATCTCTGATTTAGATATAAATGATACCGTAGAATCAGATTTAGAAAATAATTTTGCACAGAATAATTTTCGAAAGAATTCGATTAGCGAAACTGAAGAGATTAATAGTTCTGGAAAAAGTGCCTTTAGCGATATAAATGTTGCTGAAACCGCTAGAAGACTAAATCAATTTCTTATACAGAATAATCAATCTGCCTTAATTCGTGGTATGAATGAGCGATATACAACCTACAATCTGAATGGTTTTTCATATCCAGCAATAAACTTTAAACGTCAAGGATTTGCTTTTGCAACCTATTCAACAGATTTTATCGATAATATAAGAGTAATTAAAACATTCTCTCCAGAATATAAATCAGAATTCGGATCAGGAGTTGTAGAAATTAACACTATAAAAATACCTGCAAAAAATTTTACAACTTTAGCTATTCAAGGAAGTTTAGTTCCAAAAACAACTACTAAGGATTTTTTATACAATTGTGAATCAGATAATGATATTTTAGGAATCGATAAAGATGATTCGAGATCACTTCCTTCCAATTTTCCAAATACTCAATCTTTTGTTGATTCTGTAAATTCATTCAACCCAATTGGAGAAAGAGGAACAGATCAATTTCGTAAATTGAATGATAATTGGGCGACAAAAAGTAAAACAGCTAGTCCAGATTTAAATTTACAATTAACCAGCGGAACAGTTTTCAAATCAGGTAAAAATGCTTTTGGATTAATTATAGGTTTGACGTATTTAAATGCCAATAATTTTTCTGAAAATACAAGGCAGAATTATACCAATGATACATTGAAAAGAGATAGTGTAACCAAATCATTGTATTCGAACCAAATAGATTGGACAGGAGCTATCAATCTTGGATACAAAATAGGTAATCATTCAATCATTTCTTTTCGAAATCAATTCGGGGTAAATACTATTGATCAAACTAGAATTTCTGATGGTTCATTATTTTTAAGTAAAATTAAAACTAATGTAATTAATAACAGAGAATATCAATATTTCACCCATCAAACTTTAAACAGTCAGTTAGATGGAGAACATCAAATAAGAATTAAAAACTACAAATTTGGTTTTAATTGGAGTACCAATTTTAATGATGTAAGCCGTAATGCACCAGACAATAGATTAATTCAATCATCGAAAGATACTACGTCATTTGATTTTGACGGAAATCCTATCATCCCTAAATTCAAAGTAAATCCAAGAGCTACTCGAAATTTTAGCAAATCTTTTGAGAATGTAAGCAGCGGCAAATTTAGTTTCAGGTTGCCTATCAACTTTATTAATTTCAAAAATGAATGTAGTTTTGGAGGATTCTCTGAAGAAAGAAATGTCGTATTCACCGCTCGAAATTTCTTTTATGAGCCAAACATTGACAATATCACAGATTCTTTATTGAATTTACCGATAGATTCCATATTTCTTAATGCAAACCTAAATCCTTTTCGGTTTTATGGAAATGAATCGCTTGCTACCAATGCCTATCAAGCAGGTACAAAAATTACTGCTTTTCATGCATCGCTTGAGAATAACATTACTAATTACATTCGTTTAAATTATGGTTTTAGGTTTGAGAAATTTGAACAGAATTTCAATCTAATTAATGCAAAAGATAGTTTAGACACTACAAAAATGCTATTTGGGGATACGAGTTACAATCGTTTTTTTCCATCCTTTAATGTTCAGATTAATTTAAACAATCGTGAAACTTTACGATTCTCTTTTTCCCGAACTATTAATCGTCCAGAATTTAATGAATTATCACCTTTGGGATTATATGATTTTAATACAGGTTTTACAACGTTTGGAAATCCAAATTTACGACCAGCAATCATTAACAGTTACGATTTTAGGTATGAATTATACACAAAAAATGGAGATAATTTCACTCTTGGTGCTTTTTATAAAAGAATAAATGATGCAATTGAATTGATTCAATATAAAAACAACCTAAATGCTGCTGAAATTCCACTATTAATTTGGGTAAATGCGCCAGAAGCAAAAACCTATGGATTAGAATTATCAGCAAACAGAAATTTACGATTTATCGATAAAGCATTTGGCTCTAATTTCTTTTCAAATTTTTCAGCTTATACTGCATTGCTTATTTCTAAATCAGCAGTCAATTATTCTGGCACTTCCGGAATCACTGGGCAGGGTTTTGAATTAAAACCTATGAATGGCAGTTCTCCAATATTAGTAAACGCAGGTTTAGTTTATGATTGCCATCCTTTAGGCCTAAATGCTGGTTTTGTCTATAATTATAGTAGTAAAAAACTTTTATTTGTTTCAAATCAGAATAATGGTGAAACTTTCCAAAATGCTCAAAATTTTTTGGATATACATGTTGCCAAAGATATTGGCAGATTAAACATCCGTTTAGCTGTGCAAAATTTATTTGCAAAAAATTCTTACATGTACCGAAACGATTTGAAAGATTTTAATTCGGATGGTTATCAAAGTAAAGACAGAATTGTACAAACTTTCAGAACTACTCCTATTTATAGTTTGCGATTAGCTTTTCGTTTTTATTAATCATTTGTCTAATTCCTTCCGACATTTATTTATCCAGAAAATCATGAATTACACCTCTCAAAAATGCTTAGTTAGCTTTTTATTTATTCTTTTTAGTATAGCGTCTTTTGGCCAGGGAACTGGAAAAATAGCTGGAAGAGTAACCGATAAATTTACCCTTGAAACATTAATCGGTTTGTCGGCTACAATTCCTGGAACGAGTCTGGGTTCAGCAACTAATTTTGATGGGAACTATGAAATTCCAAATTTAGTTCCTGGTGTTTATACTGTTCAATTTAAATATATTGGATATACTACGAAAGCTGTATCTGGAGTATTGGTTGTAGTTGGTAAAACTACAGAACTGAATGTAATTATGGAAGAAACGGTTTCAACTCAAGTAGCAGAAGTAGTGATTACTTCTACTTTTAGCAGAGAAACCATCAATTCATTATACAGCGTACAGCAAAATGCCATTTCAGTTTCAGATGGTATCTCAGCAGATGTAATTCGTAAATCTCCTGATAGAAGCTCTGCGGATATTTTAAAACGAGTAAGCGGTGCAAGTATTCAAGGTGGAAGATTTGTTATTGTAAGAGGTATGAATGATCGGTATAATTTAGCTTATCTAAATAACTCATCGTTGCCAAGTACCGAAGCAGACAGAAAGGCATTTACGTTTGATATTTTTCCGGCAGGAATTATTGATAACATTACGATTATTAAAACTTTTTCGCCAGAATATAAAGCTGATTTTGCAGGTGGTATTATTAAAGTAAATACTAAACAAATACCAGAAAGTAATTCTGGATCTATTTCATTTTCTGGAGGCTATAATACCATTACTACAGGAAAATCTTTTTTTAAACACAAAAGCGGAAAAACTGATTGGTTGGGAATTGATGATGGAACTCGGTTGCTCCCAAATGATTTCCCTGATACTGATACTTTTAGAGACTCTACTACCAATGGAATTGATAGAAATACAAAACTTTCAAGAACATTAAACGACGATTGGTCAGTAAAAAACAAGAATGCTTCTCCGAATTTGAGTTTTCAAATGAATAAAGCCAATGTTTTTAAACTAAAAAATGTTGCTATAGGTACTTTTGCAGCATTATCATATAATAACAATAACCGATTTGGAAGAATAAGTCGTTTTTCGGTCGATGATGTTAATTTAGACCGTTTAGATAGTATTGAACTTGATAAATATAGTAATCAGGTTTTGTGGGGAGGGCTTTTTAATATAGGTTTAAAAATTAGCGATCATAGTACCATTGCGATTCGAAATTTGTATAATGTAAATAGTGAAAATACTACATTTATTGGCTCAGGTGAAACAAATGATGAACTTAAATTACGTTTTTGGACTTATTTTTTTTATTCTAATCAAATGTTTACTAATCAAGTAGAAGGTGATCATACAATCAAATTAAAAAATAAATATAAACCGAAAATAAATTGGAATTTTAATTACAATAATTTAGAAAAAAACATTCCCGATTTTAGAACTACTACAGGTAGCGTTGCAGAAAATGGAAAATTAAATTTAGGTGGTCAAACAGAAAGATATTTTTCAGAATTAAGGGAAGATTATTACAGCGGAAAAGTGGATATAACTTTACCCTTAAATTTCTCAAATGTTCAAAATGATTTAAAAGTTGGTTATTTTTATGAAGATAGAAGTAGAACATTTGATGCGAAGCAATTTGAATTTCAATTAACTCCAAATTCGAATAGAGATTCATTAAGTAATTTACCGTTAGACTCCATATTTTTAAATCAAAATATTAATACAACAAATGGTTGGTTCTTAAATGAGAGGTCACCAACAGATAATTCATACATTGCTAACACTCAACTTTCTGCATTTTATGTTTTAATGGATACTAAAATAGCTAAATGGGTAAGGGCAAGCTATGGTTTCAGATCCGAAAAATTTACTCAATTTTTAAGTAAAGTAAAACCAAACGATTCATTAGTGTTAGAAGATCAAGTTGATGAAAGTTACACTAAAATTTTTCCAGCAATTAATATAACATTTCCAATAACTGAAAAAGAAAATCTTCGTTTTTCATATAGCGAAACCATAAACAGACCTGAATTTAGAGAACAAGCAGTTGTATTTTTTCTTGATTTTGAAACAAATTTAAACATTTACGGAAATCCACAACTTAAACCTGCCCTAATAAATAATTTTGATTTTAAATATGAATTCTTTCCAAATCAAGGGGAGGTTTTTTCTGTATCTGCATTTTATAAATCCATTTTAGATCCAATTGAATTTGCTGCTGCTAATGCAGGATCTTCTTCCAGTAATTATAGATATGTAAATGCTTCAAAGGCGTATTGTTTTGGAATTGAATTAGAGGGAAGAAAAAATCTTGGATTTTTGGCTAATGTATTAGGTATAGACTTTTTCAGAAAACTTACGCTATACTCTAACCTAGCAATTATTGAATCTGAATCAAATTATCAAGGAACATTACCAAATGAAACAGGCTTTGCAGGAAAAAGAGTATTTCAAGGTCAATCTCCATATCTATACAATGGAGGATTGATTTATGACGATATAGAAAAAGGTTGGAGTTCTGGGATTTTAGTAAACGTTACAGGTAGAAGGCTTTTCGCTGGTGGAGGTTTTGGATTCTTAGATAGGTACGAATCTGCACGTACAGTTGTAGATTTTCAACTAAGTAAAAGGATAAAGAAGCTTGAATTCCGTGTATCAGTAAATGACCTTTTTGCCACCAACTTATATTTTTATAAGAATAGCTTAAATAAGTTTGATACACTAAACTATGAAAAAGAAACTGATGCTGTAGTCAACACTTTTCGTTTCGGTACTCAAGTCAACTTTCGGGTAGGATTTAATTTTTAGTTAACAGTTAAGTCTCTCAAATCGCATTTTGATTACTATTCTTTAATGGAAAGTTTACATTTCCGTAACATAGCCCTTTTAGTTTTACTCCAGAAATTAAACCCATTTCAACTAACTTAATTAATTAAAAACAATGAAAAGAATTTACGCACTCATGCTTTCTTCGCTATTAGCTGGCGTTAGCATGGAATCAAAAGCGCAATTCTTCGAGCAAACGTCTTATGTAGGCGCATTTGGTACGGAGAATTGGATGGCAGGTTGGACAAGTTTCAGTCCAAAAAGTAATGCTTATCCGGCGGTAACCAACTCAACCACGTTGGTAAACGATTTAGGAACTGTAACTAACTTGGGAGCTAATGTTATCTCTGGTAATGTTACCTTAGATGCATCACAAGTTTATGAATTACGAGGAGTAGTTTATATTGCAAATGGTGGAGTTTTAACGATACCAGCAGGAACAATAATCCGAGGAAGTAATGTAGGAACTGGTGGAACATTAGTAGTACAAAGAGGTGGTCAATTATTTGTAAACGGAACATTATCAGCACCAGTAGTATTTACTTCAATTGCAGGACCAGGAGCAAGAAACCCAGAAGATTGGGGAGGAATTGTAATATTAGGAAGAGGATCAAACAACCGTCCAGGCGGAGTTCAGATTATAGAAGGTGGATTTAATGCGTCAACTGGTGAACATGGTGGTGGTTTAACTCCAAATGATGCTGATAATTCAGGATCAATTACCTATTGCCGAATCGAGTTTGCAGGATATGATTTTGCAACTAACAATGAGATCAATTCATTAACATTAGGTTCAGTAGGTTCTGGAACAAAGTTAGATTATATCCAAACTTCATTTGGAGGAGATGATGCTTACGAATGGTTCAGTGGAGCAGTTAATGCAAAACACCTGGTATCATACGCAACATCAGATGATGATTTTGATACAGATAATGGTTTCAAAGGAAAAATTCAATTTGGTGTTTGTATTAAAGATCCAGCATTATATGATTTATCTTATACATTGCCATCAGGTGCAAGTACATCAGAAGGATTTGAATCAGATAATGATGCAACAGGAACAGCAGCTAAGCCAACAACTTTAGCAGTATTTTCAAATATTACTGCAATTGGACCAATTTCTGATCCGGCTAATTTTGCTTCTTTACCAGCAACTACTAGAGACGCATTCAGAAGAGGAGCAAGAATCAGAAGAGGTTCTGGTCAGTCAATCTTAAACTCAATATTCTTAGGATACCGAGCAGGATTAATGTTGGATGGAAATGCAGCATTAAACTCATCTCCAAACAAAGCATTATTGAGTGATACCTTACAGTATAGAAATAACATTCAAGGTGGAATGCAGTCGTTTACAGAAGTAGCTTCTTCTGGAAGTCCATTTACAGCAGCTCAAGTTTTAACTTGGGTACAAACTCCATCTTATGGAAACAGATTATTAGCAGCAAGTTCAGGAATTTTAGCTGATCCATTTAATTTAACGAGTCCAAACTTAATGCCTGTAGCTGGTTCTCCTGCTTTAACTGGTGCTGATTTTTCAAGCCCTGTTTTCCAAAGTAAATTTGATGAAGTAAATTCATTCATTGCAGGAAGATATACGTATGATAATGCTGGAAATGCTTCTTTAGAAGGTGTTAATGTTCAATTGAAAAACACTGCAACTAATGCAGTTGTTGCAAATACAGTAACGAATGTAAATGGTGATTATTCATTCAATAACGTAGAATTAGCTCAGTATGAAGTTTCTGCTACTTCAACTAGACCATGGTTAGGTTCTAACTCTTCTGACAATTTATTAATGAGGAGAGCAACTAGTTTATTACTTACTTTTTCTCCATTGCGATTGAAAGCAGCTGATGTAAATGCAAATGGTTCTGTAACATCTGGAGATGCTTTATTAAATGCAAGAAGAGCAGCATTAATTATTCCTTCATTTGCTGCTGGAGATTGGGCATTTTTATTAGATACCCTATCATTGTCAACAGAAGAAAACATCTCAAATAATAGAGGAGTAAATACTGGTGATGTGAATGCTTCCAATTCAGGTCCATTCCGAGTTGCACAAACAGTACGTTTAAATGCAGAAGGTATTAGAGGTATTAATTCAAATGAAGAATTTGCTTATCCAGTTAGAATAAATTCTGAAACTGATATAAATGCAATTACTTTTTATGCAAATTTTCCTTCAGATTTATTAGAGGTTAAAAGTGTAACATTAGCTGGCGATGAATCAAACAGTGTAATATATAATGTTATAGAAAATGAGATTCGTATTCTTTGGGATAATTTGAATTCAATGAAATTAAAAGCTGGTGATGTAGTTCTTACTATTAACTTTAAATCAAAGAATTTAACTCCAAAATCCGCTGAGAGATTAGTAATCAATTTATCGAATGTTTCTGAGTTTGCAGATGTAAATGCTGACGTTATTAATGATGTTCAATTATCATCAGAGCGATTAGTATTGAGTACAGATGGGTTTGCATCATCAGTTTTCCCTAATCCTGTAAACGATTTAGCTAGATTTAATTACTCAGTAAAAGAATCTTCTAAGGTGTCAATAGTGTTGCACGACTTGTTAGGTAAAAAAGTAGCAACAATTGTTGATGGTATTGTTGCTGCTGGTCAGCACACAACAACGTTAGATGTAACTAACTTATCGGCAGGTACTTATTTTTACACAATCAATGTTCAAGGAGATAATTCTTCTTACAACAACGTTGAGAAATTTATTGTAAGATAAATAAAAATATCAAAACCAGACGGAGAATACTCTCCGTCTGGTTTTTAAAAATTTAAAACCCAAATCAAAAATAAATTCACCAAAAATTACAAAAAAAATTATGAAAACTAAATTAATGGGAGCTTTCATGCTTCTAATGATTTTAGGACTAACGTCACTTAAATCATTCTCTCAGATTACAACAACAACAGGAAATGTTTCTGTTACTTCATCTGGTAATGTATCAATACCTATTATCGTTAACAATTTTGGTCCAGTTGCGGCTATCACATTAACAATGATTTACAATCCAGAAGTATTGGTATTTTCTAACTTTGTTGCTGATCCAAGTATCAGTGTAGGGCTTATCGTAAATGGCATAGCTGCTGGTGCAACAAACCCACCAAACTACAGAAGATGTATCGTTGCTTGGACAGACCCAGGTAATGGTACTACTCCGGTAACTTTACCAAACGGTACAACTTTAATTACATTTAACTTTACATCTGCTGGTGGTACTAGCCCATTATTATTCTCAACTGTTAATGGTCAAAACGAATATGCTGATGGTAATGCTGATGTTTTACCAGCTACTTTTATCAACAATTCAATTACTATTAATAACACTTGGATTGGTGGTAGCAGCGATTATTCTGCTCTTTCAAACTGGAGTACTGGAAGAATACCAACAAACACTTCAAATGTAATAATTCCATCAAGTGCAAATTTTCCAAGTATTGCTTCAAGTGTAGTTGCTACAGCTAAATTGTTAACTATCAATTCTGGTGCTTCATTAACTGTTCAACCAGGTGCTGCTTTATCAATTGTTAATGGTGGTGCTGTACAAAATCTTGGATTTGGTGGTATTACAAACAATGGTACTTTAAATGTACTCAACGGAGGATCATTAGTACAAGCTTTAAACACTACTTATGGTGGTTCTGGAGTTGCTAATGTAACTCGAGTTGGAAGTACTTCAGCAACTAAATACAATTACTGGTCTTCTCCAGTTGTTGGTCAAACTTTAAACTTTGGAGTTGCTACAGATCGTTATTCTTACGATCCTAATTTTGCAGCTTCTGGAATAAATTTCGGTTTTAGACCTGCTAATGGAGCTGCTATGGTAGCTGGTAAAGGTTTTGCTGTTACTAATGGTGGTTCTAAAGTATTTACTGGAACTCCACACAATGGGCCTTATTCATTCTCTGCTTTAGCAATTAACAATGGATGGAACTTAGTAGGTAATCCTTACCCTTCTTCTATTTCAATTGCAAGTTTCTTTGCTGCTAATCTTGGAATCGTTGGATCAGCTTACTTGTTTTTCGATGATGGTGGTTTATTAAACTCTTCAGCAGAGTATATCACTACAAACAGCGCTGGATCGGTTGTTACTCCAAGTACAACTGGTGTAGTTAACTTAAATGGTAATATTGGAACTGGCCAAGGTTTTATGATCAAAGCTAATGCAAATGCCACAGTTAACTTTACTAACTCTCAACGAGTTGCTACTGCTAACAATTTCTACCGATCTGCAATTGCTGGTTTCCGTTTAGGAGTTACTGGTTCAAACGCTTACAACGAAACGTTAGTTACTTTTATGGATGATGCAACAGATGCAATTGATAATGCTTTTGATTCTCCAAAGTTAAAAGCTGGTTTTGCTTTGTATACAATGAACAATACTGAAGAATTAGCTATCCAGGCTTTATCTCCACTTTCAACTCTTGCTACTGATATAAAAGAAGTTATGGTTGGTTTTGATGCCATCACTGCTGGTACTTACACGTTCAATGCAAAAGCATTTGAAAACGTTGCTGCTAATTTCAAAGTTACTTTAGTTGATTTATTAACTGGAGTTTCTCATAATTTCAACAATAATGCTAATTATTCTTTCACAACTGTTGCTGGTTCTTCAAACAACCGTTTCAAGTTAGTATTCAGTAATGATAGAATTTCTTCTATTTCTCAGATCAACGCAGCTGATGATTTTAATGCTTATGTTGTAAATAATACACTAAACATTAACAATGCAAAATCTGCTGTTAAATCTGTAAAACTAGTTGATATGCTTGGTAGAACTGTACAAAACTGGAACAATTTAAATGCTAATACTAGCCTAGTACTTAATCTTTCAAATGATTTAGCTAACGGTAATTATTTAGTACAAATTGTAACTGAAAATGGTGCAAGTGCTAAAAAAATCAATGCAGTTAAATAATTTAATCACTCACGAAATAAAATAGTAAAATATTATGAAATCATTAAAATTAGCAACAGCAATGAGTTTAATACTCTTCTTTGCAATTACATTTATATCTGTAGCAGTATTTGCACAACCGGTACCTCCAAGTCCAGCTGCAAGTGTTCCTATTGACGGCGGTTTGAGTCTTTTGATTGCTGCTGGTGCAGCTTTCGGAGCAAAAAAAATCTACGAAAAAAGACAAAAAGCAAACAATTAATTTTTCACTTTTAGGGTTTTAACAAGGATTGCCTCGTTTATTCGGGGCAATCCTATTTTTGTTTATTAGTAAATCAAGTTTAACTTTACGTCAAATTAAAAAATCAATGAAATCTATTAATCCTATCGTTTTATTTCTATTAAAATTTATTGTTTTATATGAAGTGTTAATATTGATTTATAATTACTTTTTCGATAATAGTTTATGGTTATCTAGAGATTATATTGATTTCATTACCGATTCAAGTGCAGCTTTCATTAATTTATTCCCTGGCTTTAATGCCATTTCTACAGAGGCTTATTTAACTATCAATAATAAACTTTGTGTTTTTGTAGGTAAAGGATGTAGCGCTATCGAAGTTTTTATTCTCTTCTTCAGTTTCATTGTCGTTTACTCAGGTAAACTAAAAAATAAATTAATTTTTATTTTCGGTGGCTTTTGGCTAATATTTTTTATTAACGTTATTAGGGTTTCAGCTTTAGGGTATATAGCACTTTATTATCCAGCATATTTAGATATTAATCACAAATATTACTTTACAGCAATTGTGTACTCCATTGTTTTTTTGCTTTGGTATATTTGGGTTAAGTTCTATTCTGAAGATAAGCCACAGCAAAATGAACTAGTGCAGGAAGAATTGTCATACTAATGCAGGTAAATAAAATCTTTACCTATTCGCTTTATGCAATTATTGCTTTTAGTCTTTTTTATTTAACAGGGCATAACTTCGAGAAAATAATTTTTCCAAAATTAATGACTCGTTTAGGATTTTTTACAGGAATAGAAAATACCTTACTATTTCAAATTTCAAACAGTAAAATTACTGTTGGCTCTTTGTATCCTATTCTGCGAATTTTACTTATTACCTTGCTGGCTTATTTAGCTTTGTTTTTATTATGTAAAGATGAAACTAATCCTTTTTACTATGCAAATGTTTATTTATTTATTGCATTGTTCATTTTTGTCATTTCTATTTTGGCGAGTATTATAGCTCCCAACTATGATTTTGATATGGATAAAGTTAAATTTTTGATTAGAAGCCCTATTTTACTTTGTCTAATAATATTTCTTTATAAAACTAAACTTTTTAAAAACCTAACATAGGCTTAACATTGGCTTTACATTAGAAAACTACTTTTATATTTTAATTTAAAAAAACATGAAAAATTTTTACAAAATTATTTTCAGTATTATTTTATTGAGTTTATCTCAATACTCCTTTTCTCAAAGATTGCAGATTGTTACATCTACAAAAGCAATTGAATTAGGTAACAATGAAATGGAGATTGCTGTTGTAGTTACTAATTTTGATAGTGTTGCTGCAATCACCCTTAGGTACAAAATAGATACAACTAAACTTAAATATCAAAGTTTTTCTTACATAAATCCTTCGATACAGCTAGGAGTAGTTACTAATTTTGCTCCCTCAGTTCAATCTGCTATATTATTATGGGTTTCATCTACTCCTTTTATTTCTATCGGGAATGACACACTTTTTAAAGTTAAATTTAAACGAATTGAATGCCTTAGTCAAATTACTTTTAATGTTTTAAATGGTAATTGCGAGTATGCAAATGAAGTTGGTGATGTACTTACTGACGTCGTATTTACAAACGGAGCAGATAACGATCCTACCTGCGTTGTTGGTTTAAATAACATCCAAACAAATCCATCAATACTTACCGCTGTTTCTTTTCCAAATCCTAATTTTGGAGAAAAATTAACGATTAATTATAAAGCAAACAAAAATGGAAACATAAATGCTCAGCTTTATAATTCACAAGGTAAATTAGTATATAAAATTGAAAATCAGATATCTGAATCTAATGGTACTTTAAATTTTAATTTGCAAAATCTAGTTAAAGGAATTTATTATTATAACGTAAATCTGGTAAATTCAGACCAAACATATCGCTTTACCGATAAAATTGTAATCGAATAAAATACTAAACCAAATTAAAAGCCTGCTGAAAAGCAGGCTTTTTGTTTTTTCAAACAAATCTGCTATATTCTTTTGAAAAACTAATGTATAAAATTCTATCAAAAACCGATGTTACAACAAGGTATCAACGGAATATGCTTTTAACGGATTGGTCCACAACAGATAGGGTATTAATTGCCTGGCCTGAATTGAATGGACATGATAATCTGACATTATTTTTCAATAACATTGTTGAATTTTTGCATGATATTCCATTGTTGATTTTGGTTAAAAGAAATTCTCAAATAGACTTGCTTAAAATTAATCCATATATTAATCAACATTCTAATCTTCATTTTTTGCCATGTGAAGAATTAAATAGTATTTCAATAGGTAAAGATTTTCCGGTTTTAGTTCGTAATTTGGAAGGAAATATTACGAGCTACAAGAACCAACAATTACCAGAAGATCGAAAAAAAATTAAATTATTTAATAGATTACTTGGTTCTTTAGGTTCTAATTATCCCCAGTCAGATTTTCCACTAGAACTTAATTTTGATCCTGGATATTTAGTACACAACGGAAACGGATTTGGAATTATATCAAATAGATTAATTTCTGTTAACGAAAATTTATCAATTGAAACTATTAACAATATACTTTTTGAAACTTTTGGATTAGTAACAATTTTGTATATTCCTTTATCCAAAGAAATGAATTTGGGATACATAAACACCATGGTTAGGTTTGTAGATGAAAATAACTTGCTTATTGTAGATTATAACCAAAATATTTACAAAGAAGAACATAAGTTTTTCGCTAAGCTTGCTAATCAAATTCTAACTTTTATCAAAACAAATCATTTAGATATTTTTTTAACCAGAATTCAAAATTATGTTTATTTAGATAAAGATAATAAAAGAGAAACTGCAAGTTATCTTGAATTCTTACGTGTAAACGATACTGTTTTTTTACCTCAATATGGTACTCCTTACCATGATGAAGTCGCATTTGATACACTTATGTCATTTAAAGCAGTAATTCCAGCTTTAGAAGTTAGACCTTTGGGTATTCAAGGCTGGTCAGATCTGGCTCTAGAGAATATCCGTTTCTCTCAGCTCTTTTGGCTTAATTTTCAAACTTCAAATAATGACACAAATTCCTACCACGAAAAGACGGGTGTAAATCCAGATACCCAATTAATAAATTATTTTTTAAAAAATAACCTTGATTTTACACTTCCTCAACATATTTACTTTCTGATCGAAGATACAATTCAACGATTTTGGGAGAAGGATGAGAAGACAATGGATACCACTCAATTTTTTAAAGAATTAGAAAATGTTTTTAGGATTAACAAAATTAACATCCGCCGAAAATCTTTTACAAAAATTACAGACGTTATTACTCTGGCATTACAAAAATATCGATTTATGAGTTAATTAAGTTTTAACTTTTATTTAGTGTTTTTTGTTTTAGCAATTCTATTTCTTAAAAAGTCATTTTTTATTTTGTTAATATTTTAATACCTTTTGTTAATTAAAGAAATTATATAATATTTAACAAGAGTTACATTCATTATGAAAAATATCACAAATGAGTGATAGAATGAAGACATCACAGAATTCTGGAATCTTGGAATTTGTATTTATAGAGCTATTTGTTTTAATGGATTACCAAAAGTTTTCAATCCATCTGAAAGGTCTTGGATAAAATTAGAAAATACCGAAACAGAATAAATAATTTCTCAAGTTGATCGCTGCCCAAGCGAAGCACTTTCTTATCGTTACAACAATGGAGTTAAAATTGATGAAAGGAACGAGGAAATTGTAATTGAGACAATTAAAGATGGTTCATTGTTGGTATATGGTAATCTTCTTATAAAAAATAGCAATATAGAAGAAGTCAGGAAGAGTAAAGTTACCGCCTTTTGTCGTTGTGGGTATTCTTCTAATAAACCAATTTATGATGGTACGCATGTTTCAAATAAGTTTTCAGGATAAAAATTTGAAATAAATGAAAATAAATTTGGAGAATTGAAAAGGATTGATTTGCTTTGTGTTGCAAAGTACTTTTAATGAAACAAGAAGATATTTATTCAGAATTAAGTTCCATCAAAAATTTAATGGAACGATCTACAAAATTTATTTCGCTAAGCGGTCTATCTGGGATATTAGCTGGCATTTATGCTTTGATTGGGGCATTTGTAGGCTATCGTCTTATATACACTAGCAGTAGTAATTCATTTTATCGCCAATTTGTGATAAACGATCCTTCTATTGTTTTAAAAGTAATTATTATAGCAACTTCAGTTTTAATTTTATCAATAATAACAGGAATTTTTTTAACTGTTAGAAAAGCAAATAAAAAGAAGCAGAGTTTTTGGAATCCAATAAGTAAACGGTTGTTAGCAGCAATGTTATTACCTCTAGTAATAGGTGGCTTGTATACTTTTATATTAATTTTTCAAGGTAATTATAGTTTGATTTCTTCGTCAACCCTAATTTTTTATGGCCTTGCATTAGTTTCAGCGAGTCAATTTACGTTCGATGATGTTAAATGGCTAGGAATATTGGAAATAATATTAGGATTACTGGCAGCTTTTTTTTCAGGTTTTGGTTTAATTTTTTGGACAATAGGTTTTGGAATTCTTCATATTATTTATGGTAGTATTATGCACTTTAAATACGACCGTTGAAAAATTCCTTGGATCAATTTGATAAAGCATTTGAAAACAGGATTCGATTGCAAATAATGAGTGTATTACTAGCTAACGAAAGTTATGATTTTAATTCATTGAAAGAACTATTAAATGTTACTGATGGTAATTTAGCATCACATATAAAAGCGTTGGAAAAAGAAGAATACATTACGGTAATGAAAACTTTTGTTGGGCGTAAACCAAACACACAATATTCCGCTTCAATAATTGGCAAAAATGCTTTTAAAATGCATTTGCAAGCGCTCGAAAATTTAATCAGAGAACAGAAACAATAATTTTTTTTGCATAATTACTTTGAAATACAAAGTACTTTTAAACTCAATAAAAACAAAAAATGGAAAATCAAACAGAATTTAATGGCTTCAGAAATTGGTTCGGAGAATCAATATTAATTAAGGTAGGCCTAATAGGCTTACTAACAATTCTATTATTAATACCTTCAAGCGGTATTCAAGATTTAATTAGCGAAAGACAGAAACGGCAAGAAGAAGTAATTAAAGAAGTTTCTGATAAATGGTCAGGTAGCCAATTAATTGAAGGTCCAGTAATGATTATTCCTTACAAAAAATTTGTCAACTTTAAAGACGCTAGTGGAAAAATTTCACTTAAAGAAAGTTTTGTAAACATATATATTCTGCCAGAAGAATTAAATATTGTTAGCAACACAAAACCAGAGGTGCTACATAGAGGAATATTTGATGCGATTGTATATACTTCACAAATAGCCGTTAAAGGAAAATTTAGTGCAATTGAATTGAAGAAATCAGGCATAAGTTTAGACCTTATCCAATGGGATAAAGCAAAAATAGTTATAGGGTTAAGTGATTTAAAAGGACTTAAAAATAATCCCAAAATAATAGTAGCAAACAGGTCTTATGAAGTTGAGCCTGATTTTAATTCAATGAAAATATTTACCAATAATATGTCTATTAATCCAGACTTAACCGCTCAAAAAAGTTCTTATCTTCCGTTTAGTTTCGATTTAGATTTGCGTGGAAGTAGCGAATTGAGTTTTCTACATTTAGGTAAAAATACCTATGTGAATGTAAATGGTAAATGGAACAATCCAAGTTTTATTGGGCGATACCTACCTGAAGAACGTAAAATATCCGACTCGTCTTTTTCTGCAGTTTGGAAAATGCCTTCTTTTAACCGACCGTTTCCTCAGCAATGGATAGAAGAGTCTTCTACCTTATTAACTAAAAATGTTGATGCGACCTTTGGAGTAAAATTTATTTTACCAATAGATCAGTATCAAAAAACTATGAGAACCGCTAAATATGCGATTCTAATTATTGTATTAACCTTTGTATCTTTATTCTTTACTGAATTAATTAATAGGAAAAAAGTTCATCTTTTACAATATGTTTTAATCGGGGTTGCTACAACTATTTATTATGTATTGCTTTTATCTTTCAGTGAGCACGTTGGCTTTGATTTAGCCTATTTAATTGCTTCTCTTGCAACAATAATTTTAATTGGTGTATTTATTTCAGCATTGTTAAAAAATAGAAAGTCCGCATTTCTTTTCACGTGTATCTTATCTATTTTTTATGGTTTTATTTATGTTATTATTCAACTTCAAGATCTTTCTCTTCTTGTTGGTAGCGTAGGTTTATTCATAATAACAGCTATAATGATGTATTTATCTGCTAAAATAGATTGGAACAGAAGTACAGAAACTGGATTAACTATCTAATTATTAGGAAGCAGATTAATGAACTTTATTCTGCCTCCTTTTTTTAAAATCAATCAATAATCAAATTTTATGTTAATATTTAATAAAAATTATTTCAGCCTTACTGTTGTCTCATTTATCTTGGAGGTAATTATTGTAATCTTTATAAACGATCATTTTATTAGGCCATATTTTGGAGATTTTTTAATCGTAATACTTTTATACTGTTTTCTCAAAAGTTTCATTAATTTATCAATAATAAAAGCGGCTTTATCAGTATTGTCTTTATCATTCCTCATTGAATTTTTGCAATACATTAAACTTTTAGAATGGTTTGGTTTAGGAAATTCAAAATCTGCGCAATTGATTTTGGGTTCTCATTTTTCGTGGATTGATATTTTCGCTTATACAACAGGAATTATGTTTGTTATATTTAGTGAAATCCAGCTAAACTTTGCAAAAAGAAAGTATGAAATTTCTTATTTAAGAAATAAACGAAAATCTTTTTATCAGGTTAATTAGAACGATTATATAATTTAAAATAATGAGATATTTTGTAAATGAAGATTCTATTGTTCGCAAAATTTGGTCAAGTAGCGACACAATTTTATTCATTTTTGCAGGTTCATCTGCTGAATTTGCATTGAATAAAGCCGTTGATTGGTTATACTTTACAGGCAAATTGCCAGCTGATCCAATTGGGAGATTGTTTTCGACGGTTTCTTATGCCCAGCAAATTGTATTTTCTGAATATGATACTGCTATCTCAACGATTGATAAAATTTCAGCAATTCATAAAAATGTAGAACAAACTAGAGGAGCGAAAATTCCTGATTGGGCTTATCGTGATGTATTGTTTATGTTGATTGATTATTCGATAAGATCCTACGAATTACTTCAGCGAAGATTATCAGAAAATGAAAAAGAAGAAGTATTTCAAATTTTTTACCAGATGGGAAAGCAAATGGATTTGACCGGGTTGCCTAGTAATTTTTCTGAATGGAGTATTATGAGAGTTGAACATTTGCAACGAAATTTGGAAGTAGGTAAATTTACAATTAATTTATATGAACAATATAAAAGGCACTTAGGCTTTTTTAGGTATAATTTATTGTTGCAAGCACAAAAATTAGTTGTTCCTCCGCGTGTAAACTATTTGCTAAAATTAGGGAAAGTTGATTGGTTAATACCGGTTCTGCAATTTTATAAATTTATGAGAATCATTAAGGTAGAATTTGTTTTGAAAAGAATAATTCTCCCCAAAAAGTATATTCAACAAATTTTAGATTTAGATAGACCCATATCTTCTCAATGAAAACACTTTTTAAGAATTTTCTTTATTTTGGTTTTAAGCAAGTTGTTTCTTGCATTTTTCCTGCGATAGTTTTTATTCTCCTGGCTATATCACATCTTTTTGCTAATTATATTCCTCGATATGATTTTATGCTTATAGCTTATCTTATAGCATAATTTGCGGTTTTTTATTTAAGATTAGAAACATTAGACGAAGTGAAAGTAATATGTATTTTTCATCTTTTAAGGCTTATAATGGAATTAGCGAAAGTATACTATGGATCTTGGTCTTATCCATAATTTGCCTTGTCAAAAATTTTTGGTGTACCACTACATAGCGGATTTATGTATGCAAGTGTAGCGAGTTATTTTTGCCAAGCATGGAGGAATTTTGATTTGAAATTTATAAAGTGGCGTAATCACGTTTGGGTACGGATACTAGGCTTTTTAATTTATGTTAACTTTTTTACTAATCATTATATTCCAGACTTTTGATATTTAATTGCTTTATTTATTGTAGTTATTTTTAGAAAATCATGGGTAGAAATTAAACTATTAGATAGAAAAATTAAACTGCCTGTAACTGTTTCATTTTTACTTATTGATTTTTTTATTTGGATTGCAGAAAATGAAGCTACTTTTTTAGGAGCTTGGCAATATACATATCAGCATAAAACCTGGTCTATTGTAAATTATCATAAAATTATTTCTTGGGCATTTTTAGTTATTGTAAGCAATATAATTGTAGCTGAACTAAAGATGCTGAAATAAAAAATCATGAAAACAGAATAGGTTCTTTGTAGTTTTTAGGAAACTTTCTATTTTAGCTAATTCCTATAAAATATTGAATACTACCTTTCGTTTAATTTTATTCATCATATTGATTCTTAACTCGGCGATAATTTTAGCCGAAGAACCAATTGTTTCTTTATTTAAACCAACAAAAGTTTATACTTACGAGAGAGATCCAATTCCCAATGGAAATTTTGAAAAATTAATATTACCATTAAAACATGCTCAAAATCTTTTAATGGTTGAAGCAACTATTAATGGAATTACCGGAAATTTCATTTTAGATACGGGTGCTCCTTATTTAGTTTTAAATAAAACGTATTTTAGAGACGATATAATAAAAACAAATTTGGTTTCGGCTGGAATTACCGGAAGCGGTGGAGAAGTACAACGAACTTTAGTCAAGAATTTGCAAATTCAAGAGTTATTTTATGAAAATATCGAGGCTGATATTGCGAATTTAGCACCAATTGAAAATTCAAAAGGAGTTAAAGTATTGGGTTTATTGGGTACAAATTTATTTACTCAGTTTGAAATTATAATTGATTTAAGGAATGATAATTTAACTTTATACAAACTGAATAAGCAAGGTGAACGTATTTATAAGGATAGCACTATAATTGTTCCTGAAACTAAAATGCCATTTACACTTACCAATAATATTATTTTTATAAACGGCAAAGTAAACGAGAAAAATTTGAGTTTTTGTTTTGACTCTGCTGCCGAGGTGAATGTATTGAGTACCAATGTCAATAAGAAAATAGTCGAAGATTTTGTTATTGCCAGACGTTCAATTCTTGTAGGTTCTGGAGGGCAAAAAGCAGAAGTTATTACTGGTGTAGTCAAACAAATTGACATTGGAGGTCAACAATATAACAATATGCAAACGTACCTGACGAGTATAACCGAGTTGCAAAAAGTGTACTCAACGTATTTTGATGGAATTATTGGCTATCCACTAATGTTTTATGGATCAGTTGGCATCAATTTTAAAAAGAAAGAGTTTAGTATGTATCTTTATAAGAATTAAGATGAATTACAGAATTAAATATTTCTTTCTTATGTCTTTCCTGTTTGTGCAAATGATTACGTATGCGCAATCAGACAATGTTTTTTCTATTGAAAAGGACATGATGGTTTTACGTCTTAAGAACAAATATTCGCAAATGCAGATGGATAGCATCAGTCAATTATTTGCGTTGCCGATAATTTCTATTGATAGCTTATTTAAATTTCAGAACATTGGTAAATTGGGTATCGAAGGTTGGAAATTAAAGCAAATAAGTAATTCTACTGCTGTAATGGTTCGATCAATGAACGATATTTTAAATACAGTTGATTGGTCTAAAACACCTATATTATTTTCGCAGGCAAATAGATCTGCAAACGGTGGTACACCCGGATATCCAGAAGATGTGACGTATGGTAAAAATAAGTTTAAGCAAAAAATTACTGTAAGCAAATCTGGCAATGATTCTGCTATATTTTGGGTGCCTGAAACCAAATTGTATAAAACTGTTTACTTAAGCGGAAATTTTAATGATTGGAGTTTATATGGTACCCCAATGATAAAAACAGATAGCGGTTGGGTGGCCAAAGTAAAACTTCAACCTGGTAAATATTTTTATAAGTTTATTGTTGATGGCAAATGGATAGACGATAAATATAATGAACTGAAAGAAGATGATGGGCATGAAGGATATAATTCAACCTATTTTCAGAGTAACTATTCATTCAGTCTACCTGGATATAAAAAAGCGAACAAAGTACTTCTATCAGGTAGTTTTAATAATTGGGATGAAAAAGAATTAAAAATGCAACCTTCTAGTGATGGTTGGGCAATCAGTATGTATTTAATGGAAGGTTTGCATACATATAAATTTATTATTGATGGTAAATGGATACAAGATCCATTAAATTCCAGATCAAGACCAGATGGAGAAGGAAGTGTAAATTCAGTGATTGGATTTGGTAATCCGGTTACGTTTAAATTAAAAGGATTTGAAACAGCAAGGCAGGTAATATTGAGTGGATCATTTAATAATTGGCGTACAGCAGAACTTTCAATGAGAAGGTCAACCGATGGTTGGGAGTTAGATTATCAATTACCTTCTGGCAATTATGAATACAAATTTATTGTAGACGGAAATTGGATTACTGACCCAGAAAATCAAATAACTGTTGGAGCAAATGAAACCAAAAATTCTGTACTCATTGTAAATCCGGATTTTACTTTTAGAATTAAAAATTTACCAAATGTAAAGGAGGTATTATTAAGCGGAACATTTAATAATTGGATGGAACCTGGATATAAAATGATATTTCAAAATGGAGAATGGATATTTCCTATACGCTTAAAGCCAGGAAAATATATATATAAAATTGTAGTTGATGGTACTTGGATGTTAGATCCGGATAATAAAATATGGGAAGAAAATGAATTTGGTAATGGAAATTCGGTTTTATGGATTGAAAGCGAAAGTTTGAATTAATTAATCAAAAATCAATCTAAATTTTTCAAATAAATTAAACTAATACTACTCTTTTTTTTCATTCTTAATTCGTTGTAATTCTTCAACGTCAGCCTTATCTTTCAATCTATTAGTATTTATTTTAGATAAAATTAAATCATTGAAATGAATAAATGGAATCTGAATTCCGTCTAAATTCTCAATTTTTTTTCTAGCATAAGCTTCAGCAAAATCAGGTAAACTAACTTTAGTTAACAGGTCAATCTTAAATGGTACTTCACCTAAACTTAAAACTTCTGCCTGAGAAAAATCAAGTTTTTCTATAAAAATGATGCTTTCCGCTTCAAAATCCTTTTCACGCAACATCTCGAGAAATCTATTTTTATTTTGAAGGGATGGATTAATCCATAAATCCATATCACTTGTTGTGCGATTATAACCATAAAAATTTACAGCATAACCACCGATAACTAAATATTCAATTTCAAAACTGTTTAATGTTCTCAGTATTTCCTGAAAAGGTTCAAAAAACACATCCATTATTTTCTGATTGTTATTTTTTTTCCTAACTGCATTCGTGTTAAAATTCCTTTTCCATACGAATTTAAAATAAGTAATTTTAAATATGCCAATCTTTCTGCACCACTCATATTTTGTGAATATTCACGATTTTCATTTTCCTGCTGTTCAAATGAAGAAGGTCTGATTTTATTAAAAGGAAAATTACTTGCCATTCTTTTAGTTTTATAATTCAAATCGAAATCCAAAAGTTTTCAATGTTGCTAAATTAAGCTAAAATCATTTGTTTTATTCGTTAATAAATTATCAATTCTACCAAAAAGCCAACCATCTTGCGACTAATTTATTTTTTATCAAAACATAATGCCAACGGCATTTAATTTCAAATCGAATATCTATTTCTACCAAAATATGATACATTTTCCAACATCAAGCTCCAGCGGAGCGACCCCTCTTAAAATATCATATTTTTTACCAAAGGGTCATGCCTACGGCATTTAATTTAAATTAGAATATTCATTTTCTACCAAAATATGATACATTTTCCAACATTAAGCTCCAGCGGAGCGACCCTTTGGTAGCTAAAACAAACACAAGAAATACCCAAAGCCCTAACCGGGTAACCTTTCTTAAAACATCTATTTATTTACCAACCAATAATGGCTAGGACATTTATTCTGAAATGGAATTTTTAACTTCTACCAAAGGGAAATGCTTATGGCATTTACTAAAACAATTATTCGATCATTTAACAAACGATTATTTCTTTGATATTCTTTAGCTCTAGAGGAGCAACCCTTTGGTAAAAAAGCAAAAACCCTCTCCAAATATATTTGAAGAGGGTTTGTAGCCCGTAGGGGAATCGAACCCCTGTTTCCAGGATGAAAACCTGGCGTCCTCACCCCTAGACGAACGGGCCATCTTTTTTCGATGGACTGCAAAAGTAGAATTTATTTGGCTTCTACAAAATTTTATTTTAAAATTTTTCAAACCCACTAAACAATTACATTTGCATTCATCTTATTCTTTCAATCAACTAAATAAAAAATAAATATTATGAAGAAAGTAGCGATCAACGGCTTCGGCCGAATAGGTAGAGTTACCTTGAGAGCCTTATTAGCAAACAATAATGTAGAAGTTGTTGCAATCAATGATTTAACAGACAATGCAACACTTGCTCATCTTTTTAAATTTGACTCCATTCATGGCAAATTTAACGGTACTGTTGAATTCGACGATCAGTATCTTATTATAAACGGTAAAAAAATAAACAGTTATTCCGAAAGAGATCCTTTACAATTGCCTTGGGCATCATTAGGGGTTGATGTCGTTATTGAATCAACCGGACATTTTACTTCTAAAGTAAAAGCTGGTATGCACCTAACCGCTGGAGCAAAAAAAGTAGTTATTTCTGCTCCTGCCGACGAAAAAGAAATCAGAACGATTGTTTTAGGAGTAAATGATGATGCAATTAAAGAAAACCATGATATAATTTCTAATGCATCTTGCACTACCAATTGCCTAGCATCTTTAGTTAAAGTTTTAGAAGAAAACTGGGGAATAGAAAAAGGATTTATGACTACAATTCATGCTTACACAGGCGACCAGTCACTGCATGATATGCCACATAAAGATTTAAGACGAGCTCGTGCTGGTGCAATGTCTATTATTCCGACTAGTACTGGAGCGGCGAAAGCAATTTCATTAGTATTTCCACAATTAGAAGGTAAATTGGATGGCTTAGCTATGCGAGTACCCGTACCAGATGGTTCTATCACAGATTTAACCTGCATTTTGCGCGGCGAACCTAGCGTAAAGGAAGTGAATGAGGCGTTTAAAAAAGCATCAGAAGCTGGAACTCTAAAAGGAATAATGGAATATTCAGAAGATCCATTGGTTTCTGCAGATATTGTTGGAAATCCACATAGCTGTGTTTTTGATTCGAAATTGACATATGTAAAAGGTAATATGGTGAAAGTAGTTGGATGGTATGACAATGAATTTGGATACTCAAGCCGACTTGCAGATTTGGTTGGGAAGTTATAATTTATGGTTGAAGAAGTAAATTACACTGCTATGCTTGGTTTGCGTAGCAGTGTTTTGTATTTAGGCAAGCGAACAATGGCTGCTTGCATTTATCCTACCGATATTTTGTCAGGTACTTTACATCTTGGTGTTTATAACCATTCAAATTTAGGTAGCATAGGATCTTTTCATTACGAAAACTTAAAAGGAAGAGAAGGAATTGGGATTCGCTTACGAGGCATGGCAACAGATCCTGAACTTCGAGGTCAAAATCTTGGCAGAATGATTTTAAGTTTCGCAGCTTCTTATTTTGCCCAAAAAGAAGCGGCTTATATTTGGTGTAACGCCCGTCAAGTTGCTTATGATTTTTATGTAAAAAACGGATATGAATTTGTTTCTGATGAATTTGAGTTACCAGAAATTGGAACACATAGACAAATGTTGTTGAATTTGAATTGATAGGTATTTCAATTATATTTTTACCTAAAATGTTTATTTTTCGATGATTTTATATTTTATTGATTAATTGAATAGGATTATTTTTATGGGCTTACCCAATGAAAAATTGGGTCGGGCTATTCACTATATTTTTTTTGCCTTTTTTCAATCCAATATTCAACTTAATTTGAAATAATATACTCAAAATAAGCACTATTTTTAGCAAAAAAAGATGCCGTTACTATCCCTAAGCCTCCATCCGAACACAGATTTTCATCAGAATTATTTTATCTAAACAAAAAATAAAAAGTTAATACGACACCTCTAATCAAAAAACTCTCAAAAAAATAAAATGAAAACTATCGACGATTATAATTTTAAAAATAAAAATGCACTTGTTCGGGTTGATTTTAATGTGCCATTAAATGATAAATTTGAAATAACAGACGATAATCGAATAAAAGCAGCCATTCCAACTTTGAAGAAAATTTTAAATGATGGAGGATCACTAATATTGATGTCGCATTTAGGTCGACCGAAAGATGGACCAATTGATAAGTTTAGTTTAAGACACATTCAAGATTATTTATCTGCCGAATTAGGAGTAAAGGTTCAATTTGCAAATGATTGTATTGGTGATGAAGCCAAGCAAAAAGCTAAAGATTTAAAACCTGGCGAAGTTTTATTATTAGAAAATCTTCGTTTTTATAAAGAGGAAGAAAAAGGAGACAAAGAGTTTTCGAAAAAATTAGCCGATTTGGGAGATGTATATGTAAATGATGCATTCGGAACTGCACATCGAGCGCATGCAAGCACAACCATTGTTGCCGAGTTTTTTCCTAATGATAAAGTTATGGGTTATGTGATGGCAGCAGAATTAGCCAATGCAGCTAAACTTCTGGAAAATCCAGCCAGACCATTTACGGCTATTATGGGTGGTGCAAAAGTTTCCGATAAAATTGAATTGATAGAAGAATTGCTTTCCAAAGTTGATAATATTCTAATTGGAGGTGGTATGGCTTTTACTTTTGCAAAAGCAGAAGGTGGCAACATTGGAAACTCATTGGTTGAAAACGACAAAGTGGATTTGGCAAAAGAACTGATTGAAAAAGCTAAAAAAATGGGTGTTAAACTTATTTTGCCTGATGATTCTGTAATTGCTGATAAATTTTCAGCTGATGCAAATACACAGATGGCTGATAATCATGAAATCCCTGATGGATGGATGGGATTGGATATCGGCGAAAAGTCTATAAAAACATATAAAGAGGTTATATCAAAATCTAAAACAATACTATGGAATGGACCTATGGGGGTTTTTGAAATGGAAAAATTTGAAAAAGGAACTCATGAAATTGCATTGGCTGTTGCTGATGCAACCCAAAACGGAGCTTTTTCATTAATTGGTGGAGGCGATTCTGCTGCTGCAGTCGCCAAATTCAATTTAGTCGAAAAAGTCAGCTATGTTTCTACTGGCGGTGGTGCCTTACTGGAATTTATGGAAGGCAAAGATTTGCCTGGAGTAAGTGCGTTGAAATAATATTAAAACTTTAAATTCAAAAAAGCCGCTTTTAAGCGGCTTTTTTTATGCTTTTAAATACTTTTTATCATTTAATTTCCTATGAGGGATTTTTAAACTCTATTATTTTTCATTGTGCCCTTTGCGATACCCTAGCGAACTTTGTGGTTAAAAAAATTAGCGCAAGGTTCGCAAAATTCAAACACAAGGTTCGCAAGGATTTTTAAACTCTACTATTTTTCATTGTGCCTTTTGCGATACCCTAGCGAACTTTGTGGTTAAAAAAATTAACGCAAGGTTCGCAAAGTATAAACGAAAGGTTCGTAAGGATTTTTAAACGCTATTATTTTCATTGTGCCATTTGCGATACCCTAGCGAACTTTGTGATTAAAAAAATTAGTGCAAGGTTCGCAAAATTTAAACGCAAGGTTCGCAAGGATTTTTAAACGCTATTATTTTTCATTGTGCCCTTTGCGATACCCTAGCGAACTTTGTGGTTAAAAA
>ENA-OFCE01000091-OFCE01000091.1-metagenomes-genome-assembly--contig:-NODE-91-length-68247-cov-5.350202_pt1 | contig 68247 bp, 72 predicted proteins | sample MGYA00153388_OFCE01 | MGnify analysis MGYA00153388
CGCCCCTTCGTCCCCGCCCCTAGAGGGGCGGGGGTTCAGGGTCGCCGCCGCCGCGAATCCGCCTGTCCCGTCGCTCCGCGCCATCTCCGAGATCGGCACTTGGCGGAGGCCGCGGCCGGGGGTGAGGAGCGACACCGCCTCGAGCAAATTGGTCTTGCCCGCGCCATTGGGGCCGCTAAGCAATACGAACCCCGGGCCGGGCTCAACCAGCGCGGCGGCGTGATTTCGGAAATCGGTCAAAGCGAGGCGGGTGATCACGGGTCCGTCCTAACGCGGAACCCCGGCGGAACAAGCAGCGCCATCGGTCGCTTGGGCGAGAGCAGGGAGGTAATGATGACCAATATGTGGTCCGAGTGGCAGCGATTGTGGCGCGCCGGGACAATGCTGAGCGAGACAATGGTCGCATCGCAGGCGGTGGTCGAACATCGCTCGCGGACGATCGAGGATGCGATGAGCGACCCGATGCGCGCTGATTATGTCGAGATTGGCCGTATGGTGAGCGAAAAAGCGACCGCGTTCGGCGCCGCCGGTGCATCGCTGTCGCGCGACTGGCTGGCGATGCAGCGCGATCTCGGCGCGCAGGTCAGCGACGTGTCGGCGATGATGCTGGGCAAAATGCCGAGCGCGAGCAAGGCGCAGGCGATGATGACGCGGAGCCAGCGGCTGGGCAGCGCCGCGCTCGCCAGCAGCGTCCGCGCGATGACCCCGATCCACCGCGCCGCGACGGCCAATCAGCGGCGGCTGGGGAAGACGAAACTCAAGGCCGGGTAACGACCAAGCGAAATACCGACGCGTCAGGTCGGCTCCCTATCAACCATCTCGGACATGATCGCGGCCATGAGTTCGACAAGTTTTTGACTTTGGAGTTCTTGTTGTTCGTCCGTCCAAGTGCGCATGGCCGGACCAACCAGCATGTTGGCTTTGGCCCATTGAGCCGCCCTAGGGTCCCTCACTGCCTGGGTTTTCAGACCTTTACCAATATTCTTCAGTTCGGAGGGCTTGAGCGGTCGTCCTTTTTCAAGATAGTTTTTAATTACAAAATCAGTGTCAGCTTGCTGTAAAGCTTGTCCTTCGGGGCTTTCCGCGAACGCCAACATATCGCCCATTTCCTTTAGGGACATCGCTGCCAGTAATTGATCGATCATAGCCGCGTAGAGGGCCGGAAGCCTGTCCTCGACTATTGAATCGAGTACATCGGGAGCGCGTTTGAAAAGGTTACCTCGAAGCCCCGGATAGTTTTTTTCGAGCTTTTTCAGTTGAAGCTCGGTCGAAAACGCTGTCGACAAGCTATCAATTGCGGCCCGAGTGATAAACGCCTTGATTTCGGCCTTGGGATACAAAGTTTCGACGAGTTTGACCGCGATTTGTCGGTTGGGCGCAACGATGGCAGAATCAGGGTGATATACCGGTCCAGGACTTGGTGACGCCGAGGCCAGCAGTAGTGCGACCGTCCACACGCTCACACCCGCATCGGCATCAGCACATAGAGCGCGTTGCTCTGGTCGTTCTCGCGCAGCAGCGTCGGTGCGGCGGCGTCGGCGAGGTGGACTTCGACGCTGTCGCCCTCGATCTCGTGGAGGATGTCGAGCAGATAGCGGGCGTTGAAGCCGATCTCGATATTGTCCGAGCCGTAATCGGCGGCGATTTCCTCGGTCGCGGTGCCGCTTTCGGGGCTGGTGACGCTGAGCGTGACCTTGTCGCGATCAACGCTCATCTTGACCGCGCGGGTCTTCTCCGATGCGATCGTCGCGACTCGGTCGACACCCGCGGCGAAGCTCTTCGGATCGAGCTTGAGCAACTTGTCATTACCGGTCGGGATGACGCGATTGTAATCGGGGAAGGTGCCGTCGATCAGCTTGGAGGTCAGCACCGCAGTGCCGAGGTTGAAGCGGATCTTGGTCGGCGACAGCGAGACTTCGAGCGTGCCGTCGACCTCGTCGAGCAACTTGCGGATTTCCGAGACGCATTTCTTGGGGATGATGATGTCGGGCATGCCCTCGGCACCGTCGGGGCGCGGCATGGTGATCCGCGCGAGGCGGTGGCCGTCGGTCGCCGCGGCTTTCAATTTGTCGTCGACGACGTGGAGGAAGATGCCCATCAGATAATAACGCGTTTCCTCGCTCGAGATGGCGAAGCGGGTCTTGTCGATAATCTGGCGGAGGGTTGCCGCGGGAAGCTCGAACCGGGTCGGCAGCTCGCCTTCGGCAATGACCGGGAAATCGTCGCGCGGGAGGGTCGAGAGGTTGAACCGCGCGCGCCCCGCGACGACCTGCATCTTGCCATCCGAAGCGCTCAGTTCAACCTGGCTTCCTTCGGGCAGCTTGCGGACGATGTCGAAGAATGTGTGGGCGGAGACGGTGGTGGCACCAGCCTGCGAAACCTGCGCGGCGACGCTCTCGTCGACTTGAAGGTCGAGGTCGGTGGCCATCAGCCGGATCGAGCCATCTTCCTTCGCCTCGATCAGCACGTTGGACAGGATCGGGATAGTGTTGCGGCGCTCGACCACCGACTGGACGTGGCCCAGCGCCTTCAGGAGGGTCGCCCGTTCGATCGTCGCCTTCATGCCGCTTCCCGTTCCTTGCCCCAGGCGGTCGTGCTCGACCGGCTGCTACCTTGCCGGATCGTTATAGCGGGCCGCACGCACTCCGCCAGAGGGGGGCAAGCGAAAAAGCGCAGGCCGGGATCAGGTGTTGATAGCGCTCGCGCGCGCACCGTCCGATATGCGCCGACCAAGTGCGGAGCGGGCGGCTGCGGCGGCCTTCTCGACCTGGTCGATCAGCCGGGCGTTGACCTTGATATCGTCGGCTACGGTCAGCTGCTCGATCGCCAGCACGGCAGTGCCGAGCTGCGACGCGCCGACGCTCATCGCCGCGCCCTTGAGGCTGTGCGCTTCGAACTTGGCCTGATCGAGCCGGCCGGCGAGCAGATGGTCGCACAGCTGGCCGGGGCGATGATCGAGCTCGGTAACGAACAGGTCGAGCAGCGACTGCAGTCGCGATGGACCGAGCGCGGCGCGAAGCTGGTCGAGATGCTCGCGGTCGAACGCCGAGTCGACCTGATCGATGACTTGCGGCCTGGCGATTTCGGCCAGTCGATCGGCCAGTGCATGGCCATCGATCGGCTTGGTCATGAAATCGTTCAGCCCGGCATTGTCATAGAAGCGCCGCCGCTCGGGCGAGGCATCGGCGGTCAAGGCGATGATCGGGATGGTCGCGCACGGACCAGTCGACTGGCGGATGGTGCGGGTCGCGGTGATCCCGTCCATCACCGGCATCTGCATGTCCATCAGGATGCAGTCGAAACGCGTTGAGCAGGCCGCATCGACCGCCTTCAACCCGTCATCGACGCAGGTCGGCACATGGCCCTGGCGGCGGAGCAATGCAGTGATCAGCAATTGGTTGACCGGATTATCCTCGGCGACGAGCACTTGCAGCGACCGCGCGGGAGCGGGGGCGGCCCGGGCCGGGCGCGTTTTGACGAGTTCCGCCGCAGCTAGCGGAAGCGACAGCTCGAACCAGAAGGTCGAGCCGCGACCTTTCTTGCTGTCGAAACCCAGCTCGCCGTCCATCGCCTCGACTAGGCGGCGGCTGATCGCGAGGCCGAGGCCAGTACCGCCGAAGCGACGGCCAGTGCCCTCGTCGGCCTGGGTGAACGGATCGAACAAGGTTTCAGCTTGGGCGGCCGGTACCCCGATCCCGGTATCGCGCACCTCGACCCGCCATGTTTGGTCATTACCGGGACCCGCCCGGGCCTTGACCCGCACCGTGACGCTGCCCGAATCGGTGAACTTGATGGCATTGTTGATGAGGTTGCTCATCACCTGCTGGATGCGCACCGGATCGCCATGGACGAATGGTGACGCGCCCGGATCGAGCGCGAGGGTGATCAGCAGGCCCTTGAGCGAGGCGGCGTTAAAGAACAGATCGAGCGTCGACAGGGCAAGCGCCTCGAAGTCGAAGTCGCAGGGGTGAATTTCGAGCCGGCTATACTCCATTTTCGAAAAGTCGAGCACGTCGTTCAGCACTGCCATCAGCAAGGTCGCCGATTGCTTGAGAGTCACCAGAAACTTCTCGCGATCCCTGTCGGTCGGGCTGTTGCGCAGCAGGTCGATCATCCCGAGCACGCCGGTCATCGGCGTGCGGATTTCGTGGCTCATAGCGGCGAGAAACGCGCTCTTGGCGTCCGCGGCGGCGCGCGCCTCATCCAGCGCATCGACCAATGTGCGTTCGGCCGCGACGCTGGCAGTAACGTCCTGGACCACGCCGAACAGGCCGGCGAAGGCGCCGTCGCGGACTCGCTCGGACTGGACGGCAACGTCAAGGAAGCGCTCGCCGCCATCAACCTTCATGATTCGGATCCGGCAAGTGCCGGTCGATCGACCGCGGATCGCGGTCAGGATGGCGCGCTTCACCGCCCAGCGATCGGCGGGCACTACCAATGCCATCGCATCGACAGGCGCGACCCTTCGCCGTGCGTCGAGCCCGGTCATCCCGCCGGCCTGGGGCGACATTTCCACTTCGTCCGCGGTCGGATCGAAATGCCAGTGACCGACGACTGCCAATTCCTCGGCCATGGTCAGCAATCGATTGCTTTCGCGAAGCTTCTGCGCTGCCTTGGTAGCGACCATTTCGGCTTTTTGGCGAAGGTCGATATCGCGCACCGACGCGACGATTTCGACTGGCTTTCCAGTGGTCGGGTCGCGCACCAAATGATAAAGTGCTTCGACCCACACATAATGACCATTGGCAGAACGCTTGCGATAGCGAACCGCCTGGCGATCCTCATCGGTCAGCAGCAATTTCAAACTTCGCTCGACGTTGGCCCAATCGTCGGAGTGGATGAACGTGCGCAGCGGCTTGCCGATCATCATCTCGGGCTTGATCCCGAGCACCAGCTCGGACGCGCTCGAGACGAACAATTTGGTCCCGTCGAGCGACAGCCGCATGATCATGTCACGCGTGTTTTGCGCGAGCAGCCGATACAAGGCTTCGCTTTCCTGAAGCGCCCGGCTGGCATCAATGCGATCGGTAACATCCATCAGCCGAACCACCCAGCCGACCGCCGACCCCGAGGAGTCGCGTTCCGGCGTAATGACCAGGTCGCCCCAGCCGACTTCCTTGCCGACCAGGTCGCAGCGCAGGCTTTCTCCCTGTTCGGCGACTGTGCCGCGCACGCGTTGCCACAGCGCACTGGCGCGATCGCGATCGCTTGCAGCGATGACGGATTGCCAGCCATTGGTGCGGACCTTGTCGAGCCCTGCTCCGGTCAGTTCGATCCAGCGGGCGTTGACATAAATCGGTACGCCGTCGTGGCTGCACTGCAAAATGCCGGCCGGGGAGGCTTCGGCCATCAACCGGAACTGACGCTCGCTGGCGGTCAAGGCGAGTTCAAGCCGATTGCGCTCCCGCGTGATTGCGCTGACCGGAATGGTAAGCACCAGGCCAACCGCGAAATAGGCCTGAAGCAACAGGATTTGGGTGGCCGGGTGGACGCTCGCCGGTGCGATCGGTCCCTGCCCGGCAAGCGTGAAGCCAATCGCCAGAGCGGCGGACAACAAAGCCACCAACGACGCCCAGGCGGTGGGCAGTCGGAAGCCGGCAAACAACAGGATCGGGCACAGCAGGAACAGGCGCGGCTGATGGCTGGAAAAGATGACCGCCGACGCCACCGCGGTTGCGGCAAGGAACAGCAAAGGCTCGATCAACGCCATCACGGTCGACGGCCATTGCCACGTTTGTGTCCAGGCGAGAACCAATGGCGTCACCATCAACAGGCCGAGCACGTCGGCCAGATACCATTGGCCAAATAATTTCAACACTGCGGCGTCGAGCGCGGGTGTCAGATACAATGCAGCAATCAGTCCCGACACGATCGGCACCGCCCCGGCAATCAAGGTGAACCGAAAAATCGCCTGCGGATCATCAAAGGAGGCGCGCGCATCATTGCGTCCAAACAGCAGTGCCACCCCGCCAATTTCAATGGCATTGCAAAGCGACAACACGAGCGCCACGCCGAAGCGATCGCCGCTCAGCAAATTGGCCGCGATGTTGGCAGCAAGCGAGGCGAGCAACAGGCCGGACCATTCCCGACGATGAGAGCGAATGATCACCGCCAGAACGGCGCCATTGGCGAGCCACACCGACGCGATTCGCCCGCTAAGCCGGGAAAGCTCGATCCCGACCGTCGCCAGCGCAAACATCAGCACCGCGACAAGCGCGATCCGCATTGCCGGCCCAACCGGCGCCCGCGCTAATGATATCGCCATGCCTTCACCTCAAGAAGGCAATGACTTATCATGGTCGTTAAGAGATGAGCCGACGCAATCAGGACCAAAATGGCGCGACCGGGCCCAAAACAAGCCGGATTTCGCGGGTTTTGAAATCCATCCTCGTGGGAACTAGCTGGAGAAGAGCACACCATCGAGATGATGGACCACGCCGTTGGAGCGCTTGTCATCGCTCGAACTGATCACGGCTTTGCCGCCGGTCTTGTCGGTCAGGATGATTCGGGCACCGTCTCGCGTTGCGTTCAGGGTCTCTCCGCCGAAGGTCGCGAGCATCGCCTTGCCCTTACCGTTGTCGATCGCTTTGGTGATGTCGGCGGCCAGTATCGCCCCGGGCAATATATGATTGGCCAGCATCTTGGTCAGCTTGGCGCGCGACGTCGGCTTCATCAACGTGTCGAGCGCGCCGGCTGGCAGCTTGTCGAACGCGGCGTTGGTCGGGACCAGCACGGTGTAAGGCCCGGGTCCGGCGAGCATGACATCGAGCCCCGCAGCCTTCGCCGCGTCGGCGAATTTGCCGTCATCGCTGCCAAGCCCGGCGGCGATCGTCTTGTCGCTGGCGGCGTCGCCCGCAGCTTCCGACTTGGGTGCCGCCTTATTGTCCGCAGCTGTGCCACACGCGGTCAGCGCGAGCGCTGTGCCGGCGGCGAAGATGGTCGATGCAAGACGCATGATTTCTCTCTTTCGATAAACGGTTGGACGCGGCGGCGAGGCTGGCAATCCCAGCCCCGCCCGACCGCTGGGTGACGCCTAGATCAGCGCGTCGATAACCGCCGAAATCAGGCGGGTCTTGGGATCGACCTGGTAGATATAGCCGTCATTATAGCGATACCAATTATCGGAATTGTCGGCATAGCGATCGCGATACTGGAACGGGACGTTGTAGACGTCATAGCCGTCCGGAAGCTGTTGCCCGACACCCAGATCGCCAGCGAGCAAGGCGACGATCCCGTCGATCAGGCCCGATCCATTGTTGACCCGATAGATCGCGCCGTCGCCATAGCGATAATCATATTGGCCGGTATCGGCGTAAGTATCGCGATACTGGTAAGGCACGTTGTAGAAATTATAGTCGCCCGGCCATTGCTCGCCGACCGAATAATAGTCACCCTGGCCAAACAACGGAATGATCCCGTCGACCAGGTCGTTGCTGCGGCTCACGCGATACATATAGCCGTCGCCCGAGCGAAAGAAGTGATCGCCGTCGTCGCGATACCAGCTGCGATATTGATAGGGCAGCTGGCTGTTGACGTAATTGTCCTGCAACCGGGCACCGAGATATTTCTTGGCCTGGCCCGGGGGAAGACAGCCATTATTCTTCTTGGCCAGCCCCGGCGGACAGCCTTCGCTGCGGCCGCCGCGGTAGCCGTCATCGTAGCTTCGATCGGCGAAGCGCGAGCGATCGACGTTCTGATACTCGCGCACTACAGCTCGGTCGTTGCCGCGCCACTCGCGGGCCACTTGACGCCGTTCGCTGTCGTGGCCGCCATGCTTGAACTCGCGACCGGAGTCGGCGCGTTGACGATCATCGCCCTGCTTATTGCCATGGCCACGGCCCTGCTCGGCACGCTCCGACTGGCCGCGACCTTCGCCGCCCTTCCAGCCACCTTTGCCGCCACTATTTCCACGGTCCGATTGCATCGACTGGCCGCCATGCTTGTCGCCGCCGCCATTTCCTTGGTTCGATGGCATCGACTGGCCGCCATCCGTGCCGCCGCCGCCGCGATCTCCGCCGCCGCCGCCGCCCTTGCCCTGGCCATTGCCCTGTCCATTACCGCCCTTGTCGGCGAAAACGGGACTAGCGATCGCCAGCGCCGCGACGCTGGCTGCAAGTATCAACTTACGCATGATGGTATCTCCTTTGGCACTCTAACAACCGGCGACGACAGCCGTTCCCCGGTCGTTCATCGGTGCGAAAGGGTTGAGGTCAGTTCGTGTGAAAATCCCGGTAAAGCCGCCGAGCCGCAAAAAACATCAGTGCCGCGGCGATAGCGTAGAGCGTGGTCGTGGCCATCGCCGAATAGCGCAGCGCCTCATCGCCATAGCGCGCGGTGAGCGAATCCGAGATCATGCCGATCACCGTCGACCCAAGGCCAAGCCCGATGAGATTGTTGATGAATAGGAACAAAGCCGACGCCGTGGCGCGCATCTCCGGCGGCACCAGACGGGTCACCGCGGTTACCACCGGCCCCAGCCAGGTTAGCCCGAGCGCGGTCGGGATGACAAGCAGCAGCGCCGAGGACAGCAATGAGTGGGACGAGAATGCAAGAAAATAGGCCGGCAAGGTGATCGCGAATGCGATCGCTGGCACAAGGGCGTAGCCGCGCGGATTGGCATTGCCGAGCCGGTCGCCAAGCAGGCCGCCAAAATAGATTCCGGCCGAGCCGCCGAACAATTGGATAGCGGCGACTATCCAGCTGCGCTCCTCGAGCTCGAGCCCGTAACTGCGGGCAAGGAAGCTCGGTACCCAGAAAGCGAGGCCATAGGACACCAGGCTCGCAATGCCAGCGCCGAAGCCGAGCATCCAGAACGCCGGCTTGGCGGCGATGGTCCGGAACACCAGCCCGAAATTGGACGGCGCGACGCGCGGCGGTTCATCGCTTCGACCGTGACCGGGGTCGCGCACGAAATATTTGAAGATCGGTGCGAACAATACCCCGACGAGACCGATGATGATGAACGCCCAGCGCCAGTCGATCCGCGCCGCGATCAGCCCGCCAAATAGCACGCCAAGCGCCCCACCGAACGGAATTCCGAGCGAGAAGATGGCCAGCGCCCGGGCTCGCTTTTCGAGCGGATAGAGGTCGGCGATCATTGAATAAGCCGGAGCGACGCCACCAGCTTCACCAACCCCGACACTCATCCGCGCGAGGAACAATTGCCAGAAATTTTGGGCTACGCCGCACAATGCGGTTGCCGCGCTCCACAAGGTCAAGCCAATGGTGATGATCCAGCTACGGTCGCGGCGGTCGGCAAGCATCGCGATCGGGATGGCGAGCAAGGTATAGAACAGCGCGAAGGCGGCGCCGCCCATCCAGCCCAATTGGCTGTCGGTCAGGCCGAGGTCGGCCTTGATCGGCTCGGCCAGGATGCCGACGATCTGGCGGTCGATGAAATTCAACGTGTAAGCGATGACGAGCATGGTCATCATCAACGTGCGGCCGGGAACGGTTGATACGCGATCGCTGGTCACATCGGCCTCATGCTGGAATGGCGAGAATCCGAAAGTGGCACGGGGCGCAGGCGATTGCCAGCGCCCCTTGCCGAGCGGTCAGTAGCGAGCGGTGAAACGCAGCGAGAAGGTGCGCGGCGCGCCATAATATACGGTGCGGATACTGCCGACCGAGGAGAATTCCTGGGCATCGGTCTTGTACGCGCGGTCGGACAGATTGTTGCCGTACAGCCCGAACGCGAAGTGCTTGCCCGCGGTCTCATAGACGATGCGTGCGTCGTGTAGCCAATAGCCGTCCTGGAACAGGCCTTCGACGATCGTCCGGCTGTTGGTCAGCGTATTATCGACCGCTAGCGCGGTGCGCGATTTGTAGCGGGTCTGAGCGCCCAAGGTGATCGACCCCGATGTGCCCAAGTCGAAGGCATATTGAGCGCCGAGCCGAAGCGTCCACTTGGGCGCGAACGCCGGGGTCTGGAACGCGCGACTGCCACCGGTGGAGGTGAAGCGCGCATCGGCGAAATCCTTGTACCGCGCATTGAGGTAGCCGAGCTGGCCGTCGAGCAGCAGGCCGGCGAGCGGAGTCCACGCCGCCTCGAGCTCGGCGCCGCTGATCCGCAGCTTGCCGGCGTTGAGGACCGACAATTTGGCGGTCGGAATGCCGGTGATGGGATCATCGTCGATGCCCGATACGCGCGCCTGGAAATTCTTGTAATCGCTGGTGAACACCGTCCCGTTCAAGGTCAGTTGATTGGCGATCCGCGACTTGAACCCGGCCTCGTAGGACAACACGCTTTCGGGTTCGTATTTGGTCGATTCGCTGGCGCTATTGGCGCGGCCGTTGAAGCCGCCGGATTTGAACCCCTTGGCGACCCGCGCATAGAGCATCAGCCCGGGTGTCGCCTGCCAGTCGATGCTGGCCATCGGCGACGTATCGCTCCATTTGCCCTGCGGCGGGGCAAAAGCGTAGGTCGAGTTGAACGCCGGGAGCAACTTGAAGAAGGTGCTGGTGGTGCGGAAATAATCCTTGGTTTCCCTGGTGAAGCGGATCCCGGCCGAGAGGCGGACATCGGGCACGACTTCGTAGCTGGCGTTGGCATAAGCCGCGTAGCTGCGGGTCTTCAGGCTATCGTCGACCGTGCGCAGGAAGCCGCTGTTGAGGAAGCGGAAGCCAAGAAAATCATTGGCATAAGCTTCCTGGTGCGACTTGACCCGTTCGTCGAGGTAATAAAGGCCGGCGACGCCGCTCAGTTTCGCGCCCGAATAGACCAGCTGGAATTCCTGGCTGGTCTGATGCTGGCGAACCCCGACGAACACGTCGCCAACCTGATATTGAGTGGCGTCGATATCGACATAATCGTCGGTCTTGAGATTGCGGTAGGCGGTGATCGACTTGAAGGTCAGCGCATCGGTCAGGTCGACCGCAAGCGTCGCCGCGCTGCCCCAATGGGTGAGCTTGGTCGAATTGGGGAAGCCCGGCGTCGTCCGGCCGGTCCAGTCGTAACGCCCGCTACCCACCGGTTTGGAGACTAACAGCACCGTTCCCGACGCGGTGACGAGGTTGTTGACGGGGCGGCCGACCTGGAGCGCCGCATCGTCGTGGCTGTAATCGGCTGTGAGGTCGAGCCGGACCTTGGTCGACGGCGTGAACGCGAGCGCGGCGCGGCCGCCGATGCTGTCGCGATCATTGTAACGCGTGTGGCGGAAATCATCGCGCACATAACCGTCACGGACCGAGCGCATGACTGCGATGCCGGCGGCGAAGGTGTTGCTGAGCGGGCCCGAAACGGCGCCCTTAAAGTCGAGCTGGTCGTAACTGCCGAGCGCGATGCTGCCATTAGCCCGGAATTGCTGCCCGGGTTTGCGCGACACGAACTTGATCGCGCCGCCGATGGTGTTCTTGCCATACAGCGTGCCCTGTGGCCCGCGCAGCACCTCGATCCGCTCGAGGTCGAGCAGGTCGAGCTGGTTGCCGCGGATGCGCGAGAAGTAAACGTCGTCGACGTACACGCCGACCGCCGGATCGAAGGTCTGCAACGCGTCGGGCTGACCGATGCCGCGAATGAAGATATTGGTCGCGTTGGACGAACCGCGGCCCTGGACGATATTGAGATTGGGAACCGCGCCCTGGAGCCCGGTGGTGTCGGTCGCCTGGATGCGGTCGAGCGAGCGCTCGTTGAAGGCCGAGATCGCCGACGGAACGCGTTGGACATTTTCCTCGGTGCGGCGCGCGGTGACGACGATTTCCTGGTCGGATTTTTCGGCGTTGGGCGCGGTGGTCGCGGCGGGCGCCGCGGGCTGCTGCGCGGCTTCGGCGCTGGTCTGTGCGGCCGACTGGGCGTTAGCTACGGTCGGCAGCAAAATCATCGTCGCGCTCGCCAACAGGCCACGCAATACATACGCCTTGGTCATCGTTTCCTCCCCTGTGCCACAGCCTGCGCAACACCGCGGCCATGATCGATATAAGGTCCGTAATGAAAGTTGAACCAACTTTCAACTTGTGAGATGATGGTTTGATTGGGGGAGTGGCAATTGAGCATCGCAGCACCATCTAACGAGACCGGCGTGCAGCTTGCCAGCGAGGGCAAGGAACCGCGCACGCCACGCGGTGAAAAGACACTCCGCAAGATCCTCGACGCGGCGCTCGGCGAGTTTGGCGAGCGCGGGTTCGGCGACAGCTCGATCGTCGGCATCACCACCCGCGCCAAGGTCGCGCTCGGCACTTTCTACACTTACTTCGACAGCAAGGAGGCGGTGTTCGCGGCGCTGGTCGGCGACATGTCGAGCCGGGTCCGCGATCATGTCGCGCCCGCGCTGGGCAATGGCACCGACGGGCTCGACGGCGAACGACTGGCGCTCGAGGCCTATCTGGCATTCGTCGCCGGTCACAAGGAAGTCTATCGAATCATCGACGAGGCCGAGTTCGTCGACCCGGCCGGCTTCCGCGCGCATTACGAGACCACTGCGTCGCGCATTGCCGCGCGCTTGACGGCGGCGGCGGAACGCGGCGAGATAGTTGCGCGCGACGAACTGGCGACCGAGGTGCGCGCGTGGGCGATCATGGGGATGAACGTCTTCCTCGGGCTGCGCTTCGGGGTGTGGGGAAGCGAGCCCGCGGCGGATGTCGCGGCCGAGGTCAACAACTTGTTGCGGCACGGACTCGAACCCTAGTCGAGCGTCGCAGCGATCTTGGCGAAGGCGTCGATATCCGCCGCATCATGATACAGGCCGAGCCCGATGCGCAGCACGTCGCCGCGCACGTCGGTGACGCAATCGGCGGCCATCAGCTGCGCCTGCCACGACGCCGCCTTCGGCGAGCGGAAAGCGAGGAAACGGGCATGGGGTTGGCCGTCGAGCGGGTTGATCAGCTCGGCGGTCGCCAAAGCGGTGCCCCGAACTGAGTCGAGCAACTGCGTTTGGAGCGCGGCAACGTGGGCGCTGATGGCGGCAGTGGTCAGGCCCTCCTTGGCCAGCATCCGGCGGATGGCGAAGAAGCGGTAGAGCGACGAAGAATCGAACGTCGCGCCCATGAACCGCATCGCGTCGCTGGTGTAGCCGACTCCGCCCGGGGGTGCTTTGAGATCGCCAAACTCGGCGTACCAGCCGGTGATCGGCGGGCGCGGGCCGAAGCCGGGTGGACAATGCATCAGCCCGAGACCTTCACCGGCCATCGCATATTTATAGCCCCCCGCCAGGTAGAAAGCGGATCGAGCAAAGGTTTCCTGAAACGGCGTGTCGAGGGCCATGAAGGTGTGGTAACCGTCGATGACCACCCACGGTCCGGCGGGCTTGCCCAGCGCAGCTATGGCGTTGATGTCACTGACGATTTCGCCCGAGCCGAACAGCACGTGGCTGACCATGACGAGGTCGTACCCGCCGCCCCTCGCCGCTTCGAGGATCTGATCGGCAGGAAGCGTTGTCAGCGCGAGCCAGCCGTCCTCCGCCCAACGCGCGAACTGGCGGCGGGCGGAATGAAATTCGCCGTCGCTGGTCAGCACCCGCAAGCGGCGCGGATCGGAACGCGGGCAGGCTGCGGCAAGGCGGATGATGAAATCGTGGGTGTTGGCGGAAAAGACGATCGCCGTTGGATCGCCGCTGCCGAGCTCGGCAGCGACCTCGGCCTGCGCCGCGGGCCACAGCTCGCCCATGATGCGGTCCCACTTGCGATCGGCAAGGCGGGCGGCGTCGGTCCAGCATTCGACCTGCCCGTCATAACTGGCGTCGGGCCACAGATGATGGCTGTGCGCCGCCAGATGCAGGCGCCCGGGCGCGGCGCCGAGACTGAGCGAGAACAGATGCTTGAAGCTCATAGATCGGTCCGGAGCGACCAAAGCTCGGGGAACGCGCGCTTGGTCAGGGTCGATTCGAGATAGGCCGCGCCGGCCGACCCGCCGGTGCCCTTCTTGCCGCCGATGATCCGCGTCACGGTCAGCACATGCTTGTGCCGCCAGCCGGCCAGCCCGTCGTCGATATCGACCAGTTTCTCGGCCAATTGGTACAGTTCAAAATATTTGCCCGAATCGCGATAAACCGCGAGCCACGACGCGCGGATGGCGTCGGGGGTGCTAATGTCGAACCCAGCGCGGGCGAGCGCGGCATTGGCCTCATCCCACAGGCTTGGTTCGGCCAATGCAGCGCGCAGCCGCCGCCCGCCTTCATCGCCGCCTTCGTGAAACTCGAGAAACTGGGCGTCCTTCATCCCAAGCCGAAACTCGAGCTCGCGAAACTGGGCCGACTGGAACCCCGAAGAGGTGCCGAGCACATGGCGGAAGTTGGAATAATCGACCGGGGTCAGCGTCGCCAGCACATCCCACGACATGGTCATCACTGCCTGGATCCGGCTGACCCGCGACAGCGCCTTATATGCCTCGGCATAGCGGTCCTGCCCCACCAGCCGAGTCGCCAGCGCGACCTCGTGGAGCATCTGCTTGAGCCACAATTCCTTGGTCTGGTGGATGACGATGAACAGCATCTCGTCATGCAGATCGCTAAGCGGCCGCTGCGCCCCGAGCAATTCGGGGAGGTGGAGATATTCGGCATAGGTAATGCCGCTGGGGGTGGCAGTCATGGACCTCGCTTAAGCCAAACAATCAGGGAGCGACAGGGGCGCTCGCCCTAATTGCCCGGGTTCTGCTGGCCGAGGGCGCCAGTGCTCAGCACGCCGATGTTGCCGAACAATTCATCGAAGAAGCTGCGCTTGCGGCCCAAGGTCGGGGTCTTGTCGTTGACCGGGTTGATCGCGACAATCTGTTCCTTGCCGGTCTGGCCGACCGACGCGACGTTGCCCGCGGCGTCGAAGCGGACGTGAAGCAGCGACTGGTCGGTGACGTGGGGACCACGGAACGGGACCGAATTGGTATCGCGCGAGAAATAATACCAGTCGTTGGGGTCGAACTGCCCCGTAAAGCTGGGCCGGCCGAGCGTCTTGATGACCGAATCCTTATTGTCGACGCCGACCTGGAGATTGGTCGAAAGTTCCTTGTCGAGCACATAGCCGCGGTGATCGCGGATCCCGGCGCAACCGGTCAGCAGGGCCGCGCCCAGTGATGCTGCCGCCAGCTTGACCCAAATCGACGCCATGAAACGAACCTTCCCGTAAATTGCTGTGCGACGCTTGCCTTGCCGCCGAGCCGCCTCAATATGCGGCCCAACCCGCGCGGGCAAGGGAGTGCGTGACCTGATGCCCCGCCGCCTTAAAGGAAACTGAATGGCCTGGCCTTTTTCCCGCCGAACCGACGCGTCGAGCGGCACCGCTTTGTACGCCGCGATCGTCGCCGAGATGCGCAATGCAGCTTATTACCGAACCGCAGGCGTACCCGACACGACCGACGGGCGATTCGCGTTGCTGTCGAGCTTGCTGGCGCTGACCGACATCCGGCTTGGACAGGGCGGCGAGGTGGCCAAGGTGCGTGCGCCCCGACTGGCCGAATGCTTCATCGCCGACATGGACGTGCAGATGCGCGAGGAAGGCTTTGGCGACCCCTCGCTCGGCAAGCAGGTGCGGATGATGGTCGGGTCGCTCGCCAGCCGGGTCGAGCGGTGGCAAAATGTGATCGGGCACGGCGCGAGTTGGGGTGAGGCGACAGTGGCGAGCCTGTATCGCGACGAGCCGCCGGGCGAGGCCGAGGTTGCGGCGGGCGAGGCGATGCTACGCGGATTTTGGGCACGGCTTGAGGGCAGCGCCGACGAGGAGTTGGTTGTGGGAAGAATAAGTTGAGCGAGGATTTCAACTGCCGTGTGCCGATCGACCGGGTGCGTGATGGCGAGCGCATCGACCTGGTGGCGAGCGACGCGGATTGCTCGAGGATTGCGCGGCAGATTGATTTGATCTCGATCGGGCGGCTGGAGGCGCATGCCGTGATGGAGCATCGCGGGGCGGTGATTGTTGCGCGCGGGCGGATCAAGGCGGCGATCGAGCAGGCCTGCGTCGCCAGCGGCGAGCCGGTGCCGGCGTTTATCGACGAGGCGTTCGAGATCCGGTTCCAGCCCGAGCCGACGCGAGTGCCCGATGAGGAGGTCGAGTTGAGCGGGGACGACCTCGACACCGTGTTTCATGACGGCCAGGGAATCGAGCTTGGCGCGGCGATCGCCGATACGCTGGCGGTAAGCGTCGAGCCTTACCCGAGGAGCGCCAATGCGGCGGAAGCGTTGCAGCAGGCCGGGGTGCTGAGCGAGGAGCAGGCGGGGCCGTTCGCTGCGCTGGCGGCGCTGAAGGGGAAGTTGGGGGAGGAGTAGGGGTTTCACGCAAAGGCACGAAGGGTTAACATCCGCTATGGGTAGAAAGCGGACATTAGCTAGCGGGTTAGAAGCGCCCGCTCACGGATGCCCGCACGGAGGCGGAGAAGCGCAAAAGCCGAGGCCATGCGCACGTTCGCGCGTGAACGGAAGGTCAAACCTGACTTCCGTGTATTCGATGGGGGGCGATGACATAGACACCCGAGCCTAATTGCTGCTTGATGAGCTAGCCATCCTGCCGGTCGGGCAGAACGTGGACTTCAACTATTGGCGTGGGCGCTTTCAGACGCTCTTCGACGAAAAGCTCGACGACCAGACCCGTCAAACGCTCCTCATGAGTTACGCCACCAGGCCTGACTTCGTGGAACGGTCGCTCGTCGAGCAGGGTCAAAATCCGGCGCAGTTTCAGGCTGCGCGAGAAACGGATTGGCGAGGCATTCGTTATCTTCGAACGGGGCCGTTGACCAAGCGGGCGCACACGCCGAACACTCACTTGCCCATCCAACAGAAATAGGACTGTGCCATGATAGAATCGCCGACAAGCCAAATCGACATCGGAATCAGCGAGGGCGATCGTTCGACAATCGTTGAAGGCCTTTCGAAGCTGTTGGCCGATACTTACACGCTCTACCTCACCACTCACAATTTCCACTGGAACGTCACTGGGCCGATGTTCAACACGCTGCATGAGATGTTCATGCTGCAATATACCGAACTGTGGAATGCGGTCGATTTAATTGCAGAAAGGATTCGCTCTCTCGGATATATGGCGCCGGGCTCCTATGCCCAGTTCAGCGACCTTGCTTCAATCAAGGATGCGCCAGCCGAACCTCCCAAGGCGCTAGAGATGGTCGCAATCCTTGTTTCGGGTCATGAAGCAGTGGCTCGGACGGCGCGATCGGTTTTCCCCGCGGCCGAAAAGGCGAGCGACGAACCTACCGCGGATCTACTAACTCAACGGCTGACAATACACGAGAAGACCGCTTGGATGCTTCGCTCACTTTTGGAGAGTTAAAGGGGCCGATGCCAATGACCCGAATGGGTCGAAAACGGACACTAGCAGGGAGGGTTTCGTTTTTGTTGGATTGCCGCGTCGCCTTCGGCTCCCCGCAATGACGGCTCCTCATCCTTGGTCATTGCGAGCGAAGCGCGGCAATCCAGAGTCTTGTTTACGCTGGATTGCTTCGTCGCTGCGCTCCTCGCAATGACGGCTTAGAACGGGACGTCGTCGTCTAAATCCGTGTCGAACGCGGCGGGTTGGGGGCGTTGCTGAGGCTTCGACGACCCGCCGCCGCCGCCGAAATCGTCCGCTCCGCCGCCGAAGCTGCTTGTGCTGCCGCCGCCGTAACCACCGCCGCCGCCGCCTTCACCGCGGGCGTCGAGCAGGACGAGTTCGCCGCGGAATTTCTGCAGCACGATTTCGGTCGAGTAACGGTCGTTGCCCGTCTGGTCCTGCCACTTGCGGGTCTGGATCTGGCCTTCGAGATAGACCTTGCTGCCCTTGCGGAGATAGCTTTTGGCGACGCGGCCGAGATTTTCGTTGAAGATCGCGACCTGGTGCCATTCGGTCTTTTCCTGGCGGTTGCCGTCGCGGTCCTTCCAGGTCTCCGACGTAGCGACGCGCAGGTTCACCACCTCACCGCCATTGGCGAAACTTTTCGATTCGGGATCGGCACCGAGGTTGCCGACTAAAATCACTTTGTTCACGCCCGCCATGTCAATCTCCCTAACCGAGGCCCGCAGCTACCGCGATCCAATACGTCAATCCAGCCGCGATGTAGGCCAGCACGAACAAATATGTCACCATGAATATCGGCCACTTCCAGCCGTTGGTCTCGCGCCGGGTGACCGCGATGGTCGAGATGCATTGCGGGGCGAACACGAACCAGGCGAGGAACGCCAAAGCGGTGGCGAGGCTCCAGCGGCCGGCCATCTTCTGCTGCAGCGTCTGGACGTTCGCTTCCTGCCCCGCGTCGATCGAGTAGACCGTGCCGATCGCCGCGACGGCGACTTCGCGCGCAGCCATGGCGGGAAGGAGCGCGAGGCTGATATCCTTGTTGAAGCCGATCGGCGCGACGACGACGTGGATCGCATCGCCAATGTGGCCGGCGATCGACACGTCGGATTGCTTCTGGCCGGGGCCGGCGACGGGGAAACTGGCGAAGGCCCACAGGATGATCGTGGTGGTGAGGATGATCCCGCCGGCGCGCTTGAGGAAGATCACTGCCCGCTGGAGCAGGCCGATGGCGATGTCGGCGAGGCGCGGCATCTGATATTTGGGCAATTCCATCATGAAGGCGCCACCGCCGCCCTTGACCACGGTCCGGCGCAGGACGAGCGCGGCAAGCAACGCCCCAACCACGCCGGTGACATACAGCGCGAACATCACGAGGCCCTGGAGGCCGATCCCGGGGAGGACGTTTCGCGCGGGGATGAAGGCGCCGATGATCAGGGTGTAGACCGGAAGTCGCGCGGAACAGGTCATCAGCGGGGCGACGAGGATCGTGGTCAGGCGGTCCTTGGGATCGTCGATGGTGCGGGTCGCCATGATGCCGGGCACCGCGCAGGCGAAGCTCGACAGCAACGGGATGAAGGCGCGGCCCGACAGGCCGGCGTGGCTCATCAGCCGATCCATCAGGAAGGCGGCACGGACCATGTAGCCGGTCGATTCCAGGACCAGGATGAAGAGAAAGAGAATCAGGATCTGGGGCAGGAAGACGATCACCGCGCCGACTCCGGCGAACAGGCCGTCGACGATCAATGAGCGGAAGATCCCGGGGGGGAGCGCGGTGCCGATCGCGCCGCCGACTTTCGCGACCAAGGCGGCGAGGAAGTCGGCCGGCGGTGCGCTCCAAGCGAAGACGGCCTGGAACATCACGAACAGGATGAGGGCGAGAATCAGCGGGCCGGCGACCGGGTGGAGCAGCAGGCCGTCGAGGCGGTGGGTCAGGCGGCGGGTCGGGGTTTCGCGCAGGATGGCGCCAAGCGCGAGGTCGCGGGCGCGGCGCTGGAGGGTGAAGCCGTCGTGGCTCGGGCCGGTGCCGGGGCGAATGGTTCGCGGCCTGAGCAGCATATGGTCGAGCTGGCCAAGCAGCGAGTCGATGCCGCGCTTGCGGACGGCGACGGTCTCGATGACGGGCACGCCGAGCTCGGCCGCGAGCTTGGCGACATCGAGTTCCAGCCCGTCACGCTTGGCGAGATCGATCATGTTGAGCGCGACCACGATCGGCAGGCCAAGGTCGATCAGCTGGAGCGTGAAGCGCAGGTGATTGTCGAGGTTGGAGGCGTCGACCACGACCAGCAGGGCATCGGGCAGCCGCTCGCCGGCCTGCTTGCCGAGCAATACGTCGCGGGTGACGGCTTCGTCGGGGCTGGTCGGATCGAGCCCGTAGGCGCCGGGCAAGTCGATCAGTTCGACCGCGGTGCCGCTGGGCAAGGTCAATTTGCCGACGTGGCGCTCGACCGTGACTCCGGGATAATTGCCGACCTTCTGCCGCGCGCCGGTGAGCGCGTTGAACAAGGCGCTCTTGCCGGCATTGGGATTGCCGACAACCGCGATCAGTGGGGTCGGGCTCATGCGGCTTCGGGGATAACCTGGACCGCGCGGGCGTGGGCGCGGCGGATAGCGACGGTCATCCGCCCGACGCGAACCGCGAGCGGATCGCGCCCGAACGGGCCGGTGTGGAGCGATTCGACCGCGACGCCCTCGTCAAAGCCGAAATGGCGCAGGCGCGAGGCATCGCTGTCACCGAGCGTCGCCCAGTCGATCGCGGCGATGCGGGCGCGGCTGCCGCGCTTCAACTGATCGAGAGTCACCATCATGTTGCGACTGATTATCATTAACGGCTGTGTAAAGCCAGCGCGCCAGGTTGGCGGCGAACTTTACGCTGGTGGGTAGCGCAACCGCCCGAGGAAGCGCGCCAGGCTGGGGCGGCGAAGGTCGCTGCCCTTCCACTGACCTTTCCATTTTTCAAAGCTCATCACGTTGCCGAGGCGGCGGTCGAGGAAGGCGGCGGTATCGGTCGAGCCTTCGGTCTGGTCGTCGATCCACGTCAGCAGGGTCGAGCCGTAGACCGCGCTCAGCGTCAGGCGCTTGGTGTAATGATTGAAGTCGCTCGCGGTGTCGCCGGCATTTCGCCAGATGATATCGGCGGTGCGCCAGCCGAGCCGCGTGGCGCGCAGGGCGTTTTGCGGCATGGCGAGGATCGACATTGCCGAGCGCAATGCCTCGCGCGCCGGGGCCATGGTTTCGAGCCGGAACCACAATTGGGCGCGGATGCGGTCACGGATCTTCATCGCGGCGATTTTCTCGGGCGGGAAGGCGGCGAGCATCGCGGCATCGACCGCATCGACATAGGCCTCGACCATGTCGACCTTCGCCTTGGGGAAGGCGAGGCGAGCCTGCGCCGGGTCGATCCCGAGCTGCGCGGCGGCGGTATCGACCGCTTTCACGGTCCAGCCGTCGAACACGGCATTTTCGCCGACGGCCAGCGCAAGGCGCAAGCGGAGAGCGTGAAGCGGAGTCGGGGTGTCGGTCATGGCGTCAAAATGGCCTGTCGTTGCGGCCGACGCAAGCGCACCAGGATCAAGGCGGTGACGATCAGCATCGCGCCGAGCCAGTCGAGCGGGGTCAGCGCCTCGTCATAGTAGAGGTAGCCGAGCAATGCCGACAGCGCCGGCTGGGTGAGCATCGCGACCCCGACGATCAGCGGCGGGACGTGGCCGAGCGCGTAGACGAGCAACCCCTGGCCGATCACCTGGCTGCACAACGCCAGCGCGAACAAGGCGGTCCAGTCGGTGGGGATGATGACTTCGTGGGTAGCCAGCGCGGCGGGGAGCAGCATGATCGCGCCGAACAGGCTGGCGAAGATCAGCAGCGGCAACGGGGCGAGCGTGCTGCGCGTACGTTCGACGAAAATCAGGTAGCCGGTGTAGAGCAAGCCGGCGAGCGCGCACAGCAGATCGCCGCGCAGGTTGGCGGCCGACAATTCGGCGCTGCCGACCATCAGCAGGCCGCAACCCAACGCGGCGAGACCGAGGCCGAGCGACTGGATCGACGATGGCCAGCGCCGCGCCAGCCATAGCCCCCAGGCGGCGAACAGGAAGCTCGACAAATTGCCGAACAAGGTGGCGTTGCCGAGCTTGGTCAGCAGGATTCCGGCGTGCCACGCGGCGAGATCGGCGGCGAAGAAGAATGCCGCGAGCGCGATGGCGATGGCGATCGCCCGACGCGGCCAGCGCAGCGGCTGGCGAGCGACCAAGGCGAGGATCAGCAGGAACGGAAGCGCCAGCGCGAGTCGCCAGAATCCGGCCGCGATCGGCCCGACGCCGCTGTGACGGACGAGGAACGGACCGGCGGCAAGCGCAACATTACCGGCGAGCAAGGCGAGGAACGCCCAGCGGTGCGCGCGCCCCCTTTCGTCATGCTGAACTTGTTTCAGCATCCATTCCTCCTAACTAGGCCGGTCCCCTTCCCGAAAATGGACCCTGAAACAAGTTCAGGGTGACGGAGTATAGATGCCCAGCCTGTTCGACCCGATCGATTTAAGCCCCGCGCTGAAGCTTCCCAACCGCATATTGATGGCGCCGCTGACCCGCGGGCGGGCGACGAAGGAGGCGGTGCCGACCGACTTGCAGCGCGACTATTATGCGCAGCGCGCCGGTGCCGGGCTGATCATCAGCGAGGCGACCGGGATCAGCCGCGAAGGGCTTGGCTGGCCTTATGCGCCTGGATTGTGGGGCGCCGACCAGGTTGAGGGTTGGAAGCCGGTGGTGGCGGCGGTTCACAAGGCGGGCGGAAGGATCGTCGCGCAATTATGGCATATGGGGCGGATCGTCCCGACCGGCGTATCGGGAATGCCTGCGGTCAGCGCGTCGGCGGTTCGCAACGATGCACTCGGCCACAGCTATGGCGGCAAGGAGCCTTATCCCGAGCCGCGCGCGGCAAGCCTGGACGACATCGAGCGGATACTCGGCGATTATGCGAGCGCGGCGCGAAACGCGATCGCCGCCGGGTTCGACGGAGTGCAGATTCACGGCGCCAACGGCTATCTGATCGACCAGTTCCTGCGCGACGGGACCAATCATCGCGACGACGATTATGGCGGGTCGATCGACAATCGGCTGCGCTTCATGAGCGAAGTAGTCGAGGCGGTGGTTGCCGAGGTGGGGATCGACCGGACCGGAATCCGGCTGTCGCCGGTGGGCGAATCGCAGGGCTGCAACGATAGCGACAATCACTCCTTGTTCACCGCGGCCGCCGCGCGGCTCGAGGAACTCAAAGTGCCGTGGATCGAGCTTCGCGAACCGGGGCCGCAATCGACCTTCCGCGCCACCGACGAACCGCCGGCCAGCCCGTCGATGCGCAAGGTCTATTCAGGCAAGATGGTGCTCAACAGCGATTATGACGACGGCAACGCGCAGACGACGTTGGACGCGGGTGTGGCCGACGCGATCAGTTTCGGGCGGACCTTCATCGCCAATCCCGATTTGCCCGAGCGACTGCGCGTCGGCGCGGCGCTCAATGCGTGGAACGGGAAGACGTTCTACTCGCAAGGGCCGGAGGGATATGTCGATTATCCAAGACTGGCGGAACAGGCAGCGGGCTAAGCGGGTTTCTACTTCATCGGAGGAATGAGCGATGGACAAGACAATCAAGCGTGGACTGGCGGGCGCGGCGGTGGCCGGGGCGGCGCTGATCGGCGGTGCGTTTTTCGTGTTGCAGGAGCGCAAGACCGAAGAGCCCGATTATCGTGCGCTCAAGACCGACGGCGATTTCCAGATCCGCGATTATCCGGCGATCACGGTCGCCGAGACAGTCGTCCAGGGGCCGCGCAAGGCGGCGTTGAGCGCCGGGTTCGGGATCATCGCCGACTATATTTTCGCCAAGTCGCGGCCGGGCGAGGCAATCGCGATGACGGTGCCGGTAATGCAGGATTCGGGCGACCCGATGGCGAGCGATCCGCCATTGTTCGACGACGAACTGGAAGGGGCATGGCGGACCCGGTTCGTGATGCCGGCCGGGCGAAGCGCGGACGATCTGCCCGCCGCGCCGGAGTCGATCGAGCTGGTCGATCTGCCGCCGCGCAAGGTGGCGGTGGTGAGCTTTTCGGGGCGCGCCGACGACCGCATGCTGGCCGAGGCCGAAGACCGGCTGCGCGGCTGGCTGGCGCGCAATGGCGAGACCAGCAGTGCCGAGCCGGAATATGCGTTTTATAATTCGCCGATGATCCCGGGACCGCTGCGGCGCAATGAGGTGTGGTTGGGGTTGTAGCTACGCGAAGCGGGTCTTCAGCTCCAGCAACGCGAGCGCGGCCTTGGCTGCCTCGCCGCCCTTGTTCATGTGCTCGGGGTCGGCTCTGGCTAGTGCCTGGGTTTCATTTTCGACGGTGAGGATGCCGTTGCCGACGGCGATTCCGTCCATTGTCAGCGCCATGATCCCACGGGCGCTTTCGCCGGCGACGATTTCGAAATGGTAGGTTTCGCCGCGGATCACCACGCCCAATGCGACGAAGGCGTCGAAACGGCGGCTTTCGTCGGCGATCGAGATCGCGCCGGGAAGCTCGAGCGCGCCGGGGAGCGTGATCGTTTCGTGGGTGTGGCCCGCCCCCTCGATCGCGGCGCGGGCGCCGGCCAGGAGGAGATTGTTGAGATGGGCGTAGAAGCGGGCTTCGGCAATCAGCAGATGGGCCACGAGTTGATCATCCTGACAGGCTTAAGGTGACTAAAGTTACCGAGTGCGACGGCTTTTGCGGGGAGATTTGTAAACTTAAGGAATTTTGGCCCGACCGCCCCCGCCAAGCCATGACTTATGGCATGAACGGGACCTTGTAGGACAGCGAAATCAGGCCGCGGCAGCGGGGATCGGTCGTTCCTCGACGATCGCGAGGCCGTAGGCGCTGAGACCCACCGGGGCGTGGCTGGTGTTGGTCAGCAGCACCATGTCGTGGATCCCGAGCGCGGCGAGAATTTGCGCGCCGACGCCATAGCCGCGCAGGTCGGGGCCGCCACTCGACGGCTTGCCCGAGCGAATGTCGGTCGCGCGCGACAGCGACCCGGGCGCAGCGGCGTGGAGCGCGACGACCACGCCCGATCCGGCAGCCTCGATCATCGCCATCGCGCCATCGAGCAGCCCGGCGCGCGGCGTGCGTTCGCCGAGCAGATCGGCGAACAGGTCGATCGAATGCATGCGGACCAGGGTCGGTTGATCGGGGCGGATCGCGCCGTGGACCAGCGCGAGTTCCTCGTCGCCGCTGGCGCGATCGCGGAACACTTGCGCCTGCCACGAAGCGCCGCTGCGGCTGGTGAAAGGGGTCTCGGCGACCCGGTCGACCATGTGGTCGCGGCGCAGGCGGTAAGCGATGAGATCGCGGATGGTGCCGATCTTGAGGCCGTGGATGCGGGCGAAATCCATCAACTGGTCGAGCCGCGCCATGGTGCCGTCATCGCCCATGATCTCGCAGATCACCCCCGACGGATTGAGCCCGGCAAGGCGCGAGACATCGACTGCGGCCTCGGTATGGCCGGCGCGGACGAGCACCCCGCCGGGGCGCGCGACGAGCGGGAAGACATGGCCCGGGGAGACGAGCGAGTCGGCCGCGTTATTGGCGTCGATCGCGACCGCGATGGTGCGCGCGCGGTCGGCGGCGGAAATGCCGGTGGTGACGCCGTCTCGCGCCTCGATCGAGACGGTGAAGGCGGTCGCGAGCTGGGTGCCGTTGACCGGCGACATCGGCGCGAGGCCAAGCTGGTCGACGCGGTCCTTGGTCATCGCCAGGCAGATCAGACCGCGGCCGTGGCGGGCCATGAAGTTGATCGCGTCGGGGGTCGCCATTTGCGCGGGAATGACGAGATCGCCCTCATTCTCACGGTCGTCATCGTCGACCAGGATGAACATCCGGCCGTTGCGCGCCTCGTTGATGATCGCCTCGGGCCCGACCAGCACCTCGGTATTGCCCGCGAGGAGCAATTTTTCGAGCTTGCCGAGCGTGTCGGCGGTGGGATTCCAATCGGTCGAGCCGAGTTTGCGAAGCGAATTGGGATGGAGGCCGGCGGCGCGGGCGAGCCCGGCGCGGCTGACTTCTCCAGTGGCGACGACGGCGTTGAGGCGGGCGATGAGATCGGTGGACATGAGGCCATATATCACAACGCAATGTGACATTTAAAGAGGCGTCATCACATTAAATGTGTCAGCCGCGAGATTCTTCGAGGCGCTTCAGGTATCGGGCGAGGACGTCGATTTCGAGATTGACGGTGCGTCCTGCCGACACCGCACCCAACGTAGTGTGCTGCGCGGTGTGGGGGATCAGGTTGATCGTGAAATCGGTGGCCGAATCGCTGTCGCTCACTTCGTTGACCGTCAGCGAGACGCCGTCGATGGTGACCGAGCCCTTGGCGGCGATGAAGCGCCCAAGATCGCGGGCTGCGCGGATGGTCAGGCGGAGCGAGCCGCCGTCGGGCGTGGCGGAAACGACTTGCCCGACGCCATCGACATGGCCGGTGACGAGGTGGCCGCCGAGTTCGTCGCCCATGCGCAGCGCGCGTTCGAGGTTGAGGCGCGCGCCCTCGGCCCACAGCGCCGACGCGGTGCACGAGATGCTTTCGTGGCTGACATCGACCGCGAACCAGTCGGTGCCCTTGTCGACCACGGTCAGGCACACCCCCGAGCAGGCGATCGAGGCGCCAAGGTCGATCGTCGCGGGATCATAAGCGGTGGCGACGGTCAGGCGCAGGTCGCCGCGCTGTTCGGCGGTGCGGACGGTGCCGATGTCGGTGATGATGCCGGTGAACATGTTTTCTGTCCTTCCTTCGATACGCGCCTTCGGCTCGCTTCGCTCGCTCAGTCGCTACTCAGGATGAGCGGGGTTTGGAAGCGCCCTGGATCCGCTCATCCTGAGTAGCTGCGGCGCGGCGTATCGAAGGAACCCTTTCATAGACCTCCAGCCGGTCAACCCCCAGCTCGCCGCCGTCTTCGCTTCGCCACCGTCCATGGGCGTCCGCAATCGCGTCGAGGCCGATGTAGCCGACACTGTTCTTGCCCTCGCCGATCAGGATCGGGGCGCGATAGATCAGGATTCGGTCGACCAGATCGGCGGCGAGGAAGGCGGTGGCGGTGGCCGATCCGCCCTCGACCAGCAAGTCGTTGACGTCATGAAGTCGATGCACATCATGCGGAGAAGCCAGGGTTTCCCAATCGGCGACCGCTGCCCCACGCGTGAGCAAGGCGCGGCGCGGGCTGCGATCTTCGAGCCCGGGCAGGCGGACGTCGAGGCCTGGCGAATCGGCGAGATAGGTGCCGCGGCCGACGAGGATCATGTCGCTCGCCGCGCGCTCGAGATGGACGTGGGCGCGGGCGTCTTCGCCAGTGATCCATTTCGATTCGCCGGAGGGAAGCGCGATCTTGCCGTCGATGCTGAGCGCGAGCTTGAGCGTGATCCGCGGGCGACCGAGCGCGAGGCGGGTGAGATAGCCGGCGAGACTGCGGCGGGCGGCGTCCGCGCCTTCGCCGATCGACACGTCGACCCCGGCAGCGCGGAGCATCGCCGCGCCCTGCCCCGCGGTGCGCGGATCAGGGTCCTCGATCGCGATGACCACTTGGGCAATTCCGGCGGCGGCGATCAGCGAGGCGCAGGTCGGGCCGCGGTCGCTGGCGTGGGCGCAGGGTTCGAGCGTGGTGTAGAGGGTCGCACCAACTGCCTGGTCGCCAGCCTCGGCCAGCGCCACCGCTTCGGCATGCGGGCGACCGCCGGTCCGGGTGGCGCCGCGACCGACCAATGCGCCGTCGTTGACGATGACGCAGCCGACGTTGGGATTGGGGGCGGTCGAACCGCGCGCCGCAACGCCGAGCGCGATCGCCTTGCCCATCCAGTCAGGATCAATCAATGCCGAATCTTTTCCCGAGCTTCTTGAACTGTTCCTGCTTGGACTTGGCGTAGGCGTCGCGGATCGCCTTGTCCTTTTTCTGGTCGGCGATGATCTCGGCATCGGTCCGGCCCGGCTTGTAGTCCTGGACGTAGGTCACCTGCTCGGGCGGGGCGGTGTTAATGGTCGAATCGACGAGGAACAGGATGATGATGATGATCGTGATCAGCACCGCGAGCGTCAGCCCGAGCACGCGCTCGCGATTGTCGCCGTTGCGGAACACGGCGAAGAAATCGCGCAATGCGCGGCGCGGGCTCGAGGCTGGAGGAAGGATCGCCATGGCAGGAAGATAGGGCGGGGTGGCGATGATCGCCAGCCCCGCCCGCCGGGGTGGTGCCCGAAGGGGCGTCAGGCGTTCCCCAGTTCGAACCGCAAGGTGATGGTGGTGACCGAGGATACGGCCTTGGTCCCCTCCATCGCCGGCTGATAATGCCAGGCGCGCAGGATATGACGCCGCGCCGCCTCGAAGAAGGTCGGGTCGACCCGGCCGACGGGATCGACCGCGATCACCCGGCCGCTGGCGTCGATCGTCAGCTTGAGGCGCAGGCTGGCTTCGTCCCCGGCTTCGCGTTTCGAGGCTGGGTAGGGCGGGCGGAGCGATTCGGCCGCGGTGGCGAGGTGCGGGCCGGTGCGGATGATGGGCGGATCGGGGATGATGGGGCGCGTCGGCTCGGTGCCGGTGCCGATCCGGTCATCGACCGGTGGCTGGGGATGCGTGTCGGGCGGCTGCAGCGTGAAGACCGGGTCGAGCGGCGGGACAATCGTGTGCGGCTGGTCGAGCGACGATGCCTGCGGCTGGTTGGGCGCCTTTGGCTGCGGATCGACCGGGGGCGGCTTATCAATGGGGATATTCTCGACGATGATCGGCCGGTCAACCTCGCGCTCGATCACCATCTTGGCCGACATCACCGCGCCGATGGCGGCGATATGTCCGGCGATGATCAGGGTGAGCGCGGTCGGGCTGAGCCGCTGACGGTCGGGTTGGGGCGCATAAGCAAGCATGGTCACCTCCATCGTTGAGACGAGTGATGATACATCATTACATTAATGCGGCAAGGCTAATTCGTCGCTGCGGCGCAGCATGGAGTTTCAGGCGGAAGCGGCGGTGAGGCGGGCGATGGCGCGGTCGCGGCCGATGCGTTTGAGGAGGGGCGCCATTTCGGGGCCCGATTCGCGGCCGGTGAGCGCGAGGCGCAGGGGGAGGAACAATGGCTTGCCCTTGCGCCCGGTAGCGGCCTTGAGCGCGACAGCGAGTTCAGGCCAGGGTTCGCTCGACCAGTCGAGACTGGCGGCGAGGGCCGCGGCCTGGGCCAAGAAGTCGCGGTCTTCGGCGGCGATGTCGAACTTGGGCAAGTCGCCGTCGAGCACATCCATCCACTGCTCAAGCTCGCTCAATCGGCTGATATTGCCCTTGAGTAAATCGTAGTCATCGGCGGAGATATCGGCGAGAATGGCGTTAGCCACCTCCTGATATGTAGAGTGATGAATCAACTTCCGATTCACCTCTTCGACCTCCGAAAAATCGAAATGCGCCGGGGCGCGGCCGAAGGTGGAGAGGTCGAAGCCCTCGGCCAGTTCGGCGAGGCTAGCGCGGGCCTCAACCGGTTGCGAGGTGCCGAGGCGCGCGAGCAACGAGTTGAGCGCCATCGGTTCGATCCCGGCATCGCGCAGTTCATCGACCCCGGACGAGCCGAGCCGCTTGGACAATTTGCCTTCTGCGGCAACCAGCAAAGCGGTGTGCGCCAGCTTTGGCGGAGCGGCGCCAAGCGCGGCGAACATCTGCAGCTGGACCGCGCTGTTGGTGACATGATCCTCGCCGCGCAGGACGTTGGTGATGGCGAGGTCGATGTCGTCGATCACGCTTGGCAGGAGGTACAGCCAGCTACCGTCGGCGCGGCGGATGACCGGGTCGCTGATCAGGGCAGGATCGAACTTCTGGTGGCCGCGGACGAGATCGTCCCATTCGATCGGGGCGGTATGGTCGAGCTTGAAGCGCCAGTGCGGGGCGACGCCCTCGGGCACGGCGGCGTCCGCGGGCTTGCGCTGGTAGGTCGGCGGAAGCTTGCGGCCGAGCAGGATCTTGCGCTGGATGTCGAGCTCTTCTGGGGTTTCGTAGCAGGCATAGACCCGGCCGGCATCGCGCAGTTTTTCGAACTCGCGCTGGTACAGGTCGAACCGCTCGGACTGGCGGAACGTCGCGGCGGGGACGAGGCCGAGCCAATCGAGATCGGCGTGGATCGCGTCGATATGCTCGTCGCGGCTGCGATCGGCATCGGTGTCATCGATGCGCAGCAGGAAGCGCCCGCCGGATCGCGCGCTGAGCAGATAATTATGCAACGCGGTGCGGATGTTGCCGACGTGGAGGCGCCCGGTCGGGGACGGAGCGAAGCGGGTAACGGTCATGGCGTCCAACTAGGCGCTCGCCCGCGCGCTGTCACGCCGCAGCCTGCTCAGCGCACCGCCAGCGGAGGATCGAGGCGCCCGCTGGCCCAGATCGCAGCACAACTTCTCGCCGGCCCGTATTGGGGCTCATTCTGATTGCGCGCGTGAATGCCCATTTTGCCCAATAGCCGGGTCGCGTCGGTGGAGAGCACGTCCATTGCTCGCAATTGCGCCCTGATATCGGCGGCCGCCAGCCGCGCCTCAATGCGATCGGCAGTGGTCACGGTTCCGTTCGTTGGGTCGACCAGCATCAGCCGCCCCCATCGGGCGATCATCGATAGCGCCACGGTCGAGGCATTTCTGCTGTTTTGGGCGATCCAGTCCAGGCGGTTCTTTTCTTCCACCCCATAGCGCTTGGCGATCAAGTCCATCACCTCAGTCGTCGGTGGCGCGTAGATGGTCGTCTGAAACTGTGGCCGCCGCAATTCGCTCGGCGCAAGCGACGCGCCCTTCATGATGTCGGCCAGGCGGCGGTCGAGGCAAGGGACCGCCGCGTGCCACGTTTGAAAAACAGAGTGGGCGCTGATCAACTCATTGCGGACTCGGGCGCGCTCCGATTCCATCTGGCGGAGGCTGGCCTGCCGTTGGGCATAGCCAGTCCTTGCGCGATGAGCACGCCGGCGATGACAACAAACAATTCGAAAAGGAATAGCCGTGCGGTTACCTTCCCGTGGCCGCTGCCCCACCAATGCCGAACGGTCTGAAACATGATTCACGCCCCCGTACCAAGGGCGACGCTAGCGCCTCACTCGCCAGTGCGAAAGGCATTGGTGATGGGGTAGCGACGGTCCCTCCCGAAGTTGCGGGTGCCGATCTTCACGCCGGGTGGGGCTTGGCGGCGCTTATATTCAGCGCGCAGCAATTTGCCCTCGATGTCGGCAACCAGCGCTTCGTCGGCGCCGGTGATGGTGGCGGTTTCGGCGACGGATTTCTCCTGCTCGACCAGTGCCTCGAGGATCCGGTCGAGCAGGGCGTAGGGCGGCAGGCTGTCCTCGTCCTTCTGGTCGGGACGAAGCTCGGCGGTTGGCGGCTTGTCGATTACGCGTTGCGGCATCACCGGGCCGTCGGGGCCGAGCCCGCCCTCGGGTCGATGCTCGTTGCGCCACCGCGACAGTGCGAAACAGGTCGACTTGTAGGCGTCCTTGAGCACCGAATAGCCGCCCGCCATGTCGCCGTAGAGCGTCGCATAGCCGACCGACATCTCGCTCTTGTTGCCGGTGGTCAGCACCATGTGGCCGTGGGTGTTCGACAGCGCCATCAGCGTCACCATGCGCAGGCGCGACTGGATATTCTCCGCCGCCAGCCCCGTCGCCCCGCCCATCATCTTGTCGAACGCCTGCACCCCGGGGACGATCGGGATGACGTCATGGCGGCAGCGCAGCATCGCCGCGCAGAAGGCCGCATCCTCGAGGCTGTCGTCGCTGGTATATTTGGAGGGGAGCATGACGCACCACAATTTGTCGGCGCCGAGCGCATCGACCGCGATCGCGGCGCTCAATGCGCTGTCGATCCCGCCGCTGAGACCGAGCAGCACGCCGGGAAAGCCATTGCGCCCGACATAGTCGCGAAGACCGACCATCATCGCGCGGTAGATATCCTCGGGGTACGCCGAGAGCCGCGACTTCTTGGCCGTCGCGCAAGTCCAGCCGTTGGCGGTGCGGCCCCATTCGGTAAGCCACAGCGCCTCATCCCAGTCGGGCATCTGGAGCGCGATCTGGCCGTCGTCATTGACCACGAAGCTGGACCCGTCGAACGCCAGTTCGTCCTGCCCGCCGACGCGGTTGAGATAGACCAGAGGCAGGCCGGTTTCGGTGACCCGCGCCTGGACCAGCGACAGGCGGCGCTGGTCCTTGTCGAGCTCGAACGGGCTGCCGTTGGGGACGAGCAATATCTCCGCCCCGGCCTTCGCCAGATGCGCGCACACCGGCTCGAGCCAGATGTCCTCGCAGATCGGGATGCCCAACTTCACCCCGCGCCACTCGACCGGATCGGGTAGGGGCCCAGCGGCGAACACGCGCTTCTCGTCGAACGTGCCGTAATTGGGCAGCTCATGCTTGAGCCGGCGGGCAACGAGCTTGCCGCCCTCGGCGAAGAGCATCGCATTGTAGACCGCGCCGTCCTGCTCATGCACCGAACCGAACAGCATCGCCGGGCCATCGTCGGCGGTGGCGTCGATCAGGCGCTCGGCGGCTTCCATCGAGCGGCGGACGAATTCGGGCTTGAGCACCAGATCCTCGGGCGGATAGCCGGTCAGCTGAAGCTCCGGAAAGACGATCAGGTCGGCGCCTTTGGCCCTGGCGCGCCAATCGAGCATCGCCTGCGCGTTGGCGGCAAGATCGCCGACGCGCTGGTTGAGCTGGGCGAGCGCGATGGTCAAGCGCATGGTTTGGGATTTGGCGGTCACACTTGCCGCTTTAACGCCGCGCGCGGGGCGAACAAGCTTGTCGCGGGCGGCCCGCGCTGGCTAAGGGGAGCATCTGCTCAGGGGGAATGCGATGAAACTGCTGGCCGGCAACTCCAACCTGCCGCTCGCCAAGGCGATCGCGGACTATCTCGACATGAAGCTGACCGAGGCCAGTGTGCGCCGCTTCGCCGACGAGGAAGTGTTCGTAGAGATCAACGAAAACGTCCGCGGCGAGGACGTGTTCGTAATCCAGTCGACCAGCTTCCCGACCAATGACAATCTGATGGAATTGCTGATCTGCATGGACGCGCTGCGGCGGGCATCGGCCAAGCGGATCACCGCGGTCATCCCGTACTTCGGATACGCCCGGCAGGACCGCAAGCCCGGCCCGCGCACCCCGATTTCGGCCAAGCTGGTTGCCAACATCATCACCACCGCCGGTGCCCACCGCGTGCTGACGATGGATTTGCATGCCGGGCAGATCCAGGGCTTTTTCGACATCCCGACCGACAATCTGTGGGCCGCGCCGGTGATGGCCGCCGACATCAAGCAGCGACTTGCGGGCCGGGAACTGGTCGTGGTGTCGCCCGACGTTGGCGGTGTCGTGCGGGCGCGCAGCCTGGCCAAAAGGCTCGACAATGCGCCGCTGGCGATCGTCGACAAGCGCCGCGAGCAGGTCGGCGAATCGGAAGTGATGAACATCATCGGCGACGTCGACGGGCGGACCTGCGTGTTGATCGACGACATCGTCGATTCGGCCGGCACCCTGTGCAACGCCGCCGCCGCGCTGAAGCAGCAAGGCGCGGTGGACGTGGTGGCCTATTCGAGCCACGGGGTGCTGTCGGGTGGGGCCGCGGCGCGGGTCGAGGGCAGCGAACTGACCGAAGTGGTGGTGACCGATTCGATTTTCTCCGACCAGCCCGACGCCAAGGGCGGCAAGATCAGGCGGCTGAGCATCGCCCCGTTATTCGCCCAGGCAATCAGCCGGATCGCCGACGAAACCAGCGTGTCGAGCCTGTTCGACTAGGTCGCCGGAGCAACTTTCAGACGCGCCATGCGCTCCATTCGCAAAGGAGATTATGCCATGCCGACTGTCCTGATCACCGGTGCCGCTCGCGGCCTGGGACTTGAATTCGTCAAGCAGTATCGCGCCGCCGGGTGGGACGTCATCGCCACCGCGCGCAGTGACGGTGGCGAATTGGCCGCGACTGGCGCCGAGATCGTCACGCTCGACATGACCGACTTCGCCGCGGTCGCGCACTTCACGCTCGACCGCCCGCTCGACCTGCTGATCGCCAACGCCGGAATCGCGCAGCCAGCTGAAGCGAAGACTGCCGACGATGCCGCTGGCTGGCTCGACACGTTCAAGATCAACAGCATCGCCCCGGTACTGCTGGCGCAGGCGCTGATGCCGCGCCTAGCGGAGGCCAAGGGCAAGGCAATCGCCATCACCAGCGAAATGGGCAGCATCGCCGGTTCGTCGACCGCGTGGATCCCCTATCGATCGTCCAAGGCGGCGCTCAACATGGCGTGGCACGTGCTGGCCAACGAAGTGCGCGACCAAGGCGTGACGCTGGCGGTCATGCACCCCGGCTGGGTCCAGACCGACATGGGCGGTCCCGGTGCGACAATCGACGCAGCCACCAGCGTGCGCGGCATGCTAAACGTGATCGACGGGCTCGGGATTGGCCAGGGCGGCGGATTTTACGCTTATGACGGTCGCGAAATCCCCTGGTAGCTTGCCTTCGCGCCTGCCGCTGGTTAAGGCGCGCGCTTCCGCAATTGGTGGAAAACCGAATCGCCCGGCCAGTTAGGGCTGCCGTGGCGGTTCGAAACCGTCGCCCCCCAAGGACGGCCCATCAAAGTAATACTTTGATGGGAACCCAACTTGAGCGGGGCCACAAGGAGACGAAAATGCCCAAGCTCAAGACCAAGAGCGGTGTGAAGAAGCGCTTCACGCTGACCGCGTCTGGCAAATTGAAGCATGGCGTCGCTGGCAAGCGGCACCGGCTGATCAGCCATAACGCCAAATATATCCGTCAGAACCGCGGCACCGAAGTGCTCGATAAGGCCGACACCCAGCGCGTGAAGCTGTGGTCGCCTTATGGCCTCGCATAGGAGCTAGCGGACCATGGCAAGAGTCAAACGCGGCGTAACTACCCGCGCCAAGCACAAGCGGATCTTGGAGAATGCGAAGGGCTATTATGGCCGTCGCAAGAACACCATCCGCATCGCCCGCCAGGCCGTCGAAAAGGCCGGGCAATATGCCTATCGCGATCGCAAGGTTAAGAAGCGTAGCTTTCGCGCTTTGTGGATCCAGCGCATCAACGCCGCCGTGCGCGCCGAAGGACTGACCTATGGCCAGTTCATCCACGCGCTGAAGCTGGCCAACATCGACCTCGACCGCAAGGTCCTGGCCGACATCGCGATGCACGAGGCCGCCGCCTTCTCGGCGATCATCGCGCAGGCCAAGGCGGCACTGCCGAAGGAAGCCGTGGCCGCGTAACGCGCTACGGGCGAAGAACAATGAAAGGGCGTCGCGGCGAAAGTCGCGGCGCCCTTTCCTTATGGCGCGACGGGCGAGCGCTCGAGGGCGGCGCGGTCCCAGTGGGCAAGATCGGCGGCGGCGGCGTAGGTCGACTGGAGGAAGGCGAGCAAGGTCGCTTCGGGGTCGGCGGCGGTGGCGACGGCTTCGTAGGGCAGGACGAACTCGCCAAGCTCGGTGTTGAAGCTGGCCTCGGCGGGCTCGATCGACGCTTTGCGGAAACCGGCGGGTTCGGGGTAGGCGTAAGCGTAGAAGATCGGCGGGGCGGGCATGGCGGCATTGCCGGGCCAGAAGCCAGCGCTCGACTCCTCGTGGCTGTACGCCTCGCGGGTGATTCGGTCGGGCAGGCCGGGTATTCCGCCGGGATGCGGCGGGGCGGGGCGGCCCGAAAAGCGGGACACGGCGAGGTCGAAGCTGCCCCACCAGAAATGCACCGGGCTGGCCTTGCCGACGAAGCCGGCGCGGAACTGCTCGAAGATTGGCACGATCAGCGCGAGCATGTCACGCACCCGCTCGGCGCTGGCGGGATCGTAGGCGCGCGGGGTGCGATCATCGGCGAACGGCATTGCATCGGGAAGTTCGTTGGGCGTGCCGTGGAAATTGGACGGCAAACCGTGGCGGTCGAGCATGGTGATGAAATCGCGGTGGAGCGCGGCGATGGTCAGGCCGTCGGCCAGCGCGACGCTGTCACTGGCGCCATCGCTGACCCGGAGCGTGATGGCATGATCGGTGAGATCGAGCGCGAGGGTGAAACTGCGGCCGTCAGGGCAGGCGGTCGGATCGGTCACCAGACCGGACGCCAGCGGATGAAGCGCGACCTGCCAGCCGTGATTGGCCCACGGCGCGTGGCTGACGCGGAGCTTGCCGAGCAACTGGCTGGCGAGGTGAAGCGTGGCGATGGTCGGCGAATCGCGGGCGACGTCGAGGGCGGGCCAAGGGGCGCTCATCGCGCTAGCTTACGCCTTCAGTCGAGCAGCGGGTAGGCCTGCAGCGTCAGGAATTCGTCGAACTCGGCGTCGGTGACGAGGGTGTGGAACAAGCGGCACGCCTGTTTGAGGTGGGGGACGTCGCCGAGCGCGGCGATCTCCTCCGCCAGCCAATGTTCGAACAGGTCGCGGCTGAACCGCGTCCCGTCATCGAACGGCGCTTCGAACTTGAGCCATTGCCACAATTGCGAGCGGCAGATTTCGGCGGTCGCGGCATCTTCCATCAGATTATAGAGCGGGACCGCGCCGCGCCCGCCGAGCCAGGCGGCGATATATTGCACCGCGACCCGGATATTGGCCCGCGCGCCCTCTTCGGTGCGGACGCCGGGATGGATTTCGAGCATCGCCGCGCGATCGGGGACCTGGGCGACGCGGCGGTCGAGCTGGTTGGGGCCGGGCATCGCCGCGAACGCGTCCATCGCGACGCCGACGAGCGCGGGGTGCGCGACCCAGGTGCCGTCGTGGCCATTGCGGACTTCGCGCTCCTTGTCGGCGCGGACCTTGGCCAAAGCGGCGTCGTTGGCGGCGGCGTCACCCTTGACCGGGATTTGCGCCGCCATCCCGCCCATCGCATGCGCGCCGCGGCGGTGGCAGGTGTCGATCAGGCGCAGCGAATAAGCCGCGAGAAAGGCCTTATCCATCGTCATCGCCGAACGATCGGGAGTCAGTCGGTCGGCATGGCCGCCGATCCGCTTGATGGTCGAGAAGATATAGTCCCAGCGGCCGCAGTTGAGCCCGACGATATGATCCTTCAGCGCGTGGAGGATCTCGTCCATCTGGAAGGCGGCGTCGATGGTTTCGATCAGCACCGTCACGCGGGTCGAGCCGTGGCGCAGGCCAATCTGCTCCTCGGCGAAAGCGATGACGTCGCTCCACAATGCAGCTTCCTCGGCCGATTCTAGCTTGGGGAGATAGTAATAAGCGCCCGACCCGGCAGCGCGCGCGGCGGCGGCGTTGTGGAGCAGGTACAACGCGAAATCGACGAAGCCGCCGGCGAGCGACTGGCCATCGACGGTCAAGTGGCGCTCGTCGAGGTGGAGCCCGCGCGGGCGGACGATGAGCACCGCGAGATCCTTGCCCAGCGCGTAGGATTTGCCACTGTCGGGATCAGTAAAGGAGAGCGTGCCGCGCCAGCGATCGATGAGGTTGGCCTGCCCGTCGATGAGGTTATCCCACGACGGCGCGGTCGAATCCTCGAAATCGGCCATGAAGGTTTTCGCGCCCGAGTTGAGCGCGTTGATGACCATCTTGCGGGTCGTCGGGCCGGTGATCTCGACCCGGCGATCGGCCAGATCGGCCGGGGCCGGTGCGACTGTCCAGTCGGCGGCGCGGATCGCGGCGGTATCGGTGCGGAAGTCGGGCAAGGCACCGGCGTCGTAGCGCGCCTGCACGACGAGGCGCGCCGCGAGCAGGTCGCGGCGGCGCTGGTCGAAGCGGCGGTGAATTTCGCCGAGCAGCTTGAGCGCGGCCGGGGTCAGTATCTCCCCGGCGCGCGGATGATCGCTTGGAGCGGCCTCGACCGACGGGCGGTCGAGCAGGGCTTCACTCACGCACGCGCCTCATGCGTGATGATGTAGCGCGTGGTCGCGGCGAGGCGATCGCGGAAGGTCAGTCGCTGCCATTCGGTGCGGGCACGCGTGGGGCTCGGGAACGGGCCCGAAATCTCCTCGGTGCCGGGAACGACTTCATCGAACTGGCAGTCGCGATACTCGCCGCCGATGACCCAATATTTCTGTGCCATGATGATCTACTCCTTAAGCTGCAGCTGCGGTGAATTGGTCGGCTTCGGTCGATTCGCCGAGCGCCGTGGTCGAAGAGGTTCCGGCCGACAGGGTCAGCGCGACCTTGTCGAAATAGCCGGTGCCGACCTCGCGCTGGTGGCGAGTGGCGGTGTAGCCGGTGGCTTCGCTGGCGAACTCGGCCTGCTGGAGCCGCGAGTAAGCCGCCATGCCCTCGTCGCGGTAGCCGCTGGCGAGCTCGAACATCGAATGGTTGAGACTGTGGAAGCCGGCCAACGTGACGAACTGGAATTTGTAGCCCATCTTGCCGAGTTCGGACTGGAACTTGGCGATCGTCGCCTGGTCGAGCTTGGCTTCCCAGTTGAAGCTGGGCGAGCAATTATAGGCCAGCATCTTGCCCGGATATTTGGCGTGGATCGCCTCGGCAAACTTGCGCGCGTCGTCGAGGTCGGGGTTGCTGGTTTCCCACCACAACAAATCGGCATGCTCGGCGAAGGCGAGGCCGCGGGCGATGCAATGATCGAGCCCGGTGCCGTCCTTGAGGCGGAAGAAACCCTCCGGGGTGCGCTCGCCGGTGAGGAACGGGCGATCGCGCTCATCGACATCGCTGGTGATCAGCTTGGCCGATTCGGCGTCGGTGCGGGCGACGACCAGGGTCGGGACGCCCATCACGTCGGCGGCGAGCCGCGCGGCGTCGAGATTGCGGATGTGCGCTTGGGTCGGGATCAGGACCTTGCCGCCCAGGTGGCCGCACTTCTTTTCGGCGGCGAGCTGGTCCTCGAAATGGACCGCGGCGGCACCAGCCTCGATATAGGCCTTCATGATCTCGAAGCAGTTCAACGGCCCGCCGAAACCGGCCTCTGCGTCGGCGACGATCGGGACGAACCAGTCGCGTTTCGCGCCGCCTTCGCTGACTTCGATCTGGTCGGCGCGCTGGAGCGTGCGATTGATCCGGCGGGCGAGTTCCGGCCCGGCGTTGGCGGGATAGAGCGACTGGTCGGGATACATTGCGCCGGCGGTGTTGGCGTCGGCGGCGACCTGCCAGCCCGAGAGGTAGATGGCATCGAGCCCGGCGCGGACCTGCTGCATTGCCTGGTTACCAGTGACGGCGCCAAGCGCACGGATGGGTTCGTCGCGCTTGAGCATTTCCCACAGGCGGTTGGCACCGCGGCGAGCAAGCGTCTGTTCGACCACGACCGACCCGCGCAGCGCCTCAACTTCCGCCGCGCCATAGCCGCGGGTGATGCCTTCGAAACGGCCGGTGGGTGCAGGAACCAATTGGTCAAAACTTGTCATTCACGATCCTTCAGGCGCATCTATTGTATGTCGCAGCGCAGCAAACACCGTGACGAGGCAAAGAGTCTCGGCAAAAAGAGTGCATGAGTCACAATATGACTTGTGGTTTTTGTATTAAGTTGACAGATTTAATCGATGAGCAACGCTAAACTTTTTCTTGGACAGCGCCTGCGCCGGCTCCGCCGCGATCGCGACATGTCGCAAACCGACATGGCGGCGAGCCTTGGGGTCAGCCCGTCCTATCTCAATCATCTCGAGCGCAACCAGCGCCCGGTGACAGCGGCGTTATTGCTCAAGCTGGCCGAGACGTATGAAATCGACGTGCGCAGCTTCGCCGCCGGCGGCGGGGCGAATACGGGACCCGAGGAACTGGCCGAAATCTTTGCCGACACCTTGCTCGGCGACCTTGGCGTGCCGCGCTACGAATTGACCGAACTGGCGCACAACATGCCGTCAATCGCCGATGCGGTGGCGCGACTCTATGCCGCGTTGAAGGAAGTCGACCGCGATCCCAGCCTTGCCACCGGCGGTGATGCGCGCGCTTTGGTGACGCCCGAGAATTGGGTGCGCGACTACATCCAGCAGCATCGCAATCACTATCCAGCGCTCGAGGCAGCGGCGGAAACGCTGGGCGGGGCGCTGAGCGATCCGCTGTCGGTCGCCGAGCCAATGCGGCGGCGGCTGAAGGAAGCGTGGGGGATCACCGCGCGGGTGGTGCCGCAGGCCGAGCTCGGCAATGCCAGCCAGACCTTCGACTCCGACCGTCGGCAATTCCTGATCTCGTCATTGCTGCGCGCCGAGAACCGGACGTTCGCCTTGGCCTATCAATTGGCGCTGACCGAATTTGCCGACGTGATCGACAAGATGGTCGCCGACGCCGCCCCGCCCGACAAGGGAATCGGCGAATTGCTCCACATGAGCCTCGCCAATTACGCCGCCGGGGCGATCATGATGCCCTACGGCGCATTCCTGAAAAGCGCCGAGGAATATCGTTATTCGATCGACCGGCTGTGCGGGCATTATGGCGCCAATGTCGAGCAGGTCGCGCACCGGCTGACGACGCTTGGCCGCGCGGGCGCCCGAGGCGTGCCGTTCTTCATGCTGCGGGTTGACCCGGCGGGCAATATCTCCAAGCGCTACGCCGGCGAGAATTTCCCTTTCTCCAGGTTCGGCGGGACGTGCCCGCGATGGAACCTCCACGCCGCGTTCCAGGTGTCCGGCCAAGCGGTGACGCAGGTCATCGAGACTCCAGACGGCCAGCGTTACTTCACCGTGTCGCGGACGATCGAGCGGCCGATCAAGACCGCGCTGACCACCGGGCTGCAGGCGATCGGGCTTGGTTGCGACCTCAAGCATGCCCATAAATTGCATTGCGCCGACGGGGTGGATTTCAGCAATCCGGCGGTCACCCCGGTCGGTCCGGCATGCGCGATCTGCCCGCGCAACGACTGCTGGGACCGCGCCACGCCACCAGCCGGGCGGATGCTGGCGATCGACACATCACGCAAAACCATCTCGCCCTACCCGTTCGTCACCGGCTGAGCCTTTGCTTTTGCAGCGCGAGCTTGGCAAAGGCGACAGCCATGACGACTGATCCCGACACGCTTCGCAATGACTGGACCAAGCGGATTGCCGAGGCCGCCGGCGCGCCCGCGCTCGAGGCACTGCGCGTTGCGGCGCTGGGCAAGTCCGGGGAAGTGACCGCATTGTTGAAGACGATGGGGTCGCTGTCGCCCGACGAGCGGCAGGAGCGCGGACCAAAAATTCACGCCTTGCGCGAGGCGGTGAGCGCGGCGCTGGCGGCGAAGAAAGACGAGCTGGACAATATTGAGCTCGACCGGCGGCTGGCGACCGAGCGGGTCGATCTGTCGCTGCCGTCGGCGGAGAGCCCCACGGGTTCGATTCATCCGGTCAGCCAGGTGATGGACGAACTGGCGGAGATTTTCGCCGATCTTGGTTTCGCCGTCGCCGAGGGGCCCGAGATCGAGGACGACTGGCACAATTTCACCGCGCTCAACATTCCCGAGACCCATCCGGCGCGGGCGATGCACGACACGTTTTACGTCGGCGAGGGCGATGAGCAGCGCGTGCTCCGGACGCATACCTCGCCAGTGCAGATCCGCACCATGATGAGCCAGCAACCGCCGATCCGGATCATCGCGCCGGGGCGGGTCTATCGCAGCGACAGCGACGCGACGCACACCCCGATGTTCCATCAGATCGAGGGGCTGGTGATCGATCGCGGGATCCACATGGGGCACCTCAAATGGACGCTCGAAACCTTTCTCAAGGCGTTCTTCGAGCGCGATGACATCGTGCTTCGGCTGCGCCCGAGCTATTTCCCCTTCACCGAACCATCGGCCGAAGTCGATGTCGGCTGGTCGATCGAGAAGGGCCGCCGTGTGGTCGGCGGGTCGGAAGGGTGGATGGAAGTGCTCGGCAGCGGAATGGTCCATCCGCGGGTTATCCGCGCCTGCGGGCTCGACCCCGACGAGTGGCAGGGCTTCGCCTTTGGCACCGGGGTCGATCGGCTGGCGATGCTCAAATATGGGATGGACGATTTGCGCGCCTTCTTCGACGGCGACCTGCGCTGGACCAGGCATTACGGCTTCCGCTTCCTCGACGTGCCGACGCTGAGCGGGGGAGTGGGGGCATGAGGGTTACAAATAGCTCTCCGGCGAAAGCCGGAGCGTTGGGAGAAAAGACGCGTGGCCCCCATCCGCGCAACGCTCCGGCCTGCGCCAGAGCACGTGAGGGCGGACGATGAAATTCACTTTGTCATGGCTGAAAGAGCATCTCGATACCGATGCTGACGCAACGACGGTCGCCGAAACGCTGACGCGGATCGGGCTGGAGGTCGAAAGCGTCGACAATCCGGCCGCGGCGCTGAAGCCCTTCGTGATTGCCAAGGTACTGACCGCGACACGTCATCCGCAGGCGGACAAGTTGCAGGTGCTGACCGTCGACACCGGCCACGGTGCGCCGCTGCAGGTGGTGTGCGGCGCGCCCAATGCGCGCGCCGGGATGATCGGTGTGTTCGGCGGGCCGGGGACCTATGTTCCGGGGAGCGATTTCACGCTCAAGCTGGCGTCGATCCGCGGGGTCGAATCGAACGGCATGATGTGTTCGGCGCGCGAGCTGCAGCTGAGCGATGAACATGAGGGCATCATCGAACTTGCCGCAGATGCGCCGGTGGGCGCGAGCTTCGCCGATTTCGCCGGACTGGACGATAGCCTGTTCGATGTCGCGATTACCCCCAACCGGCAGGATTGCATGGGTGTTCGCGGGATTGCGCGCGACCTGGCGGCGGCGCGGCTGGGGACATTGCGGCCGCTGGCCGAGGTGTATCGCCAGCCGTCGACCGCCCCAGTGGATGGCGAGGGATCGCCGCCCGATGTTCGCACTGACGATGTCAAAGGCTGTCCGGCGTTTTATGCGCAGGCGGTGAGCGGACTGGTCAATGGCGAATCGCCCGAGTGGCTCAAGGCCAAATTGAAGGCAGTCGGGCAGAAGCCGATTTCGGTGCTGGTGGACATCACCAATTTGCTGACCGTCGATCTCGGGCGGCCGCTGCATGTCTATGACCGTACCAAGCTGAGTGGCACCCTGGTCGCGCGTAAGGCCAAAGCGGGCGAAAGCGTGGTCGCGCTCAACGGCAAGATCTTCACGCTCGACGAGACGATGACGGTGATCGCCGACGATGCCCAGGTCCACGACATCGGCGGGATCATGGGCGGCGAGCATAGCGGCGTGTCGGCCGGGACGACCGACATCATCATCGAATGCGCGTACTTCGATCCCGAGCATATCGCCCGGACCGGGCAGAAACTGCTGTTGACGAGCGATGCACGGACGCGGTTCGAGCGGGGGGTCGATCCGTCGTTCCTCGACGAAGGGCTGGCGATCGCGACGCGGCTAGTGATCGATCATTGCGGGGGCAAGGCGAGCCCGGTGATCCGCGCGGGCGAGCCGCCGGTGACCGAGCGGCGGGTGGCGTTCCTGCCCCAGCGGGCGAAGACCTTGGGCGGAATCGACGTGCCCGAAGCAGAGCAGGTCGCGATCCTCGAGCGGCTTGGATTTCGGATCGACGGGCGCGAGGCGATTGTTCCCACTTGGCGGCGTGACGTCGACGGAAGCGCGGATTTGGTCGAGGAAGTCGCGCGGATGGTGGGGTATGACAATATCCCCTCGACCCCGCTGCGGCGCGCGGAAGGGGTGGCCAAGGCGACCGCGACGCGCGGGCAGATGGTCGAGCGCAAGATGCGCCGGGCGGCGGCGGCGCGGGGGCTCGACGAAGCGATCAACTGGAGCTTCATCGGTGAGGCCGAGGCGGCTTTGTTCGGCGGCGCGGCGCATGTGCTGGCTAACCCGATCAGCGAAGAGATGAAACATATGCGGCCGTCGCTGATCCCGGGATTAGTGGCGGCGGCACGGCGCAACGTGGTTCGCGGTGCGAGCAGCATCGGCCTGTTCGAAGTCGGGCGCCGATATCTGGCCGATGGCGAGAAGCCGACCGTCGGACTGGTGCTGGCCGGGGAGAAGAGCCAGCGCGGGTGGCAGAGCGGGAAGGCCACGACGTTCGACGCATTCGATGCCAAGGCGGAGGTGTTAGCGTTGCTTGAGGCGGTTGGTGCACCGGTTGCCAATTTGCAACTTGCGATGGACGCGGGGGCGACTTGGCATCCCGGGCGATCGGCGAGATTGTCGTTGGGGAACAAGGTGTTGGCGGTGTTCGGGGAATTACATCCGCGAATCGCCAAGGCGCTCGACGCACCCGCCAATTTGGTCGCGGCGGAGCTGTATCTCGACATGATCCCGGCGCCGCGAAGCAATGAGCGCGCGCGCGCCGCCTTCGCGCCGCCGGCGTTGCAATCGCTGACCCGCGACTTTGCGTTCATGGTGCCGGCCGAGCTTGCCGCCGATGCCTTGGTGCGCGCGGTCAAGGGGGCGGACAAGGCGCTGATCACTGCGGCGCGGGTGTTCGATCGCTACGAAGGCGAAGCGGGATTGAGCATGGCGGTTGAAGTGACGTTGCAGCCGACCGACAAGAGCCTGACCGATACCGAGATTGGCGAGGTGTCGGCCAAGATCATCGCCGCCGCCGGGAAACTCGGGGCGAGCCTGCGCAGCTAATTGAGGGCGTTGATCGCTGCGTGGACCCGGGCTTCGACGTCGTCGCGCTTGAGGCCTGGCGGAATGATCTCACCGACCTTGAAGTGGATCGTGCCCGAGCGCTTCGGTCCCTTGCGCGGCCACAAGGTGCCGCTGTCCTGCGCGATCGGGACCACCGGCAGACCGAGCGCACGGTAGAGCCCCGCGAAGCCCGGCTGGAGCGGGGGCGATTCGCCCGGATCGACGCGCGTTCCCTCGGGGAAGATCAGCACCGGGCGACCACCGGCAACCGCCGCCTTGGCCGCGACCATCATCACGCGCAGAGCGCTTGCACCGGCGTCGCGATCGACCCCGATCACGCCGTAGCGAAGGCAGACCCAGCCGAAGAAGGGAATCACCGTCAGTTCGCGCTTCATCACCACCACCGGGGTGCGGGCGAAGCGCAAGGTATCGACCGCTTCGACCATCGCCTGATGCTTGACCGCGATGAGGTAGGGACCGGCGGGAATCTCCCCGTCCCACGCAAAGCGGATGCCGAGGATGTGCTGGACGAGCCAATAATGACCTGCCGACCAGGCGTGAACCTGGCGCCGGACGGGACCATTGCCGAACGGCGAGACGATGATCACGCTGGTGACGTAATAGGCCGTTTCGAGCACGAACAGAATGTTGAACAGCAGGGTTCGCAGCGCGGCCATCAGATGTCGAGCCAGACCGCCATGCGGCGCAATATGTACTTATTATACTCGGTGAACAGAGTCATGAAATTGGGGTCGCTCCTGACCGCATCGGGAATGATGGCCGCCTTGCCATCGAGCTGGCGATCGAATTCGAAGGATGCGCGGCGCATGTGCCAATCGCTGGTGATCAGCCGCGCCGATTTATAGCCGCGCTTGGCCAGCCAGCGGCCGGCTTCTTCGGCATTCGAGCGGGTGTCGACCGATTCCGACCCCAGATCGACGCAGCAATCGACCAATTTGCGCTGCCCGTGGAGGCGGCGGACGATATCGTCCTTGGTCACCGACGGATCGGCCCCGGCGATCAGCAGGCGCTTGCCGCCGCCCGCCTTGAGCACGTCGATGGCATGTTCGATCCGCCCGGTGCCGCCGGTGATGGCGACCAGCGCATCGACTTTTGGCGTATCGGCGGGCGCCGGATCGGCGAGCGACACCCCGAACAACAGGAAGCCGAGCGCATAGACGATCAGCAGCAGGGCGCCGAAGCGGAGGATCACAGGCTGGTCCTCAGCGCCTTCATGATCGCGAGGCGCGCGACGATGGTGGCGAGGATGGTGGCGAGGATCGGCAGCGAGGCGAGCAGCAATATATCGCCCGCCCCGAGCAATGGTCCGCCGGTGAGATCGGCCAGCCAATGCGAGCCGCCCCCGGCGATCAGCAGCAGGACGATCCCGGCGAGCACCGCGCCCGCCGTTCCGCCAGTCAGCGCGTCGAGCGCGATCTTGCGCTGGAACAGCCGCGCGACCTGGTCATCGGTCGCGCCGATGCCGTGCAGCACGTCGATCGTCGAACGGTGCGTATCGAGCGTTCCGCGGGCAGCGAGCACGACTGCAGCGGCGGTGGCGAGTGCGATCAGCAGGACCAGGATCAAGGCCAGCCAGCTCAAGGCGCGAACCGCGCGCAGGACGGGGCCGAGCGATTCCTGATGCGCGACGAACCGCGCGCCGGGAACGCCCTGTTCGATGCGCCTGGCGATCGCGGCGGCGTCGGCAGTGGGGGCGAGATCGACGTCGATCATTGCCGGGAGCGGCAGATCGGCGGTCGCGCCTTCGGGCCCGAGCCAGCGCTGGAGGATATCGCGCATATCTTTTTCCGACACCGGGCGGACTGACGTCACCCCCGGAGTGGCGGTGAGCAGCTGCGTTGCGGCGGCGGCCTTCGAGGCGCCATCGGCGATTTCGACCGAGTAACGGTTCTGCCCCCCCGCCGCGACGACCCGCGCCGAGCCGAGCAGGGCCAGTCCGGCGGCGCCGATCACCACCATGACGAACATCATGATCGCGATGACATAGGGCGTCGGCCCTTGCAGACGGCCGCCGGGGATCAGGCGGCGCTCGGCGGGGGTGGCGGCGATCATTCCGAACATCAAGCGAGGCCCTCGGCACTGCGCGGCGGATTGCGCAGCGATCCGGTCGGGTCGACCATCGCGCCATTGTCGAGCCGCAGCATGTCGGCGCCCGGCGTCGCGGCGATCAGCGACAGATCATGCGTGGCGATGATGATCGTGGTGCCGAGGCGGTTCAACGCGGTCAGCAGATGGAGGATGCGCGATGCCATTTCCGCGTCGACGTTGCCGGTCGGTTCATCGGCGATGAGCAATTCGGGCCGGGCGATGACCGCGCGGGCGATGGCGAGGCGTTGCTGCTCGCCGCCGGACAAGGTTGGCGGGGTGGCACTGGCGCGATCGGCGAGCCCGACCCACGCCAGCATCTCCCGCACCGGGCCTTCGACATCGACCCCGTCGGCCCCGGCGATGCGCAACGGCAGCGCGACATTGTCGAACGCAGTCAAATGACGGATCAGCCGGAAATCCTGGTAGATCACCCCGATCCGGCGGCGGAAGCCGGGCAGCGCCTCGCGCGGCAAGTCGCCCAGCTCCTGATCGAACAATCGCACCCGGCCGCGGGTCGGGCGCTGCGCCAGATAGAGCAATTTGAGCAGCGACGTCTTGCCCGCGCCCGAGGGGCCGGTGAGGAAATAGAAACCGCCGCGCGCCAGCCGGAAGTCGACGTCGCGCAGCACCTCGGCACCCGTGCCGTAGCGTAACCCAACCCGGTCGAATTCGACGATCGTCGACAGCTTCATTCCCCCTTGGGCGCACGTCGGCCCGCATAATTCCCCTTAACTGACACAGGGACGCCCGCCTTGCCAATGGCGGCGACATGCTGTTTATCGACCTACCGCCATTTGCGCGAAGGCCGCTGAACCCAATGATCCTGACCTGCCCTGCCTGCACCACCAAATATGTCGTCAAGGATGGCGCGATTCCGCCAGCCGGACGCCAAGTGCGCTGCGCATCGTGCAAGCATAGCTGGCACCAGGACCCCGAGGCGTCGGATTCGGCGGCGACCCAGGATCATCCCGAAGAGCAGGTGGCGTCGGCGTGGAGCCAACCGCAGGTCGATCAGGTGATGACCAACGAGCCGGTTGCGGAGGCGTCAGCGATTGGCGAGGCGGTCGAGGCGCCGCCGCCCCCGGCCGCACCGCAGCCAATGGTCGACGAACGCCAGTGGGCGCCGGTCGAGCCGGCATCGGCGTGGGACGAGCCTGCAGCCCCGGTCGCGGCCGCGCCGGCGCAGGAGGATTTCGAGCCATTTTACGATCACGAGCCGATCGACGAGCGGCCCAGGAGCAAATTGCCGTTGCTGGCGATGCTGGTGTTGCTGGTCGCACTGGTGGCAATCGCCTTCTGGTTCCTCGCCCCGGCGGAGATGAAGGCGCGGGTCGGCATTGCTTCGGCCGGATCGTCGCAACTCGACGTGGTGCTCAATGCGCCTAACAGCCAGAAACTGGCGAGCGGGAACAATTTGTTCACGCTGAGCGGGCGGATCGTCAACGGGACCGACCAGATCCAGACGGTGCCGCCGATCCAGGCCGAATTGCTCGATGCGGGCAAACATGTCGTCTATAGCTGGACGATCCCGCCCCCCGCGCCGACCTTGCAACCGAGTGCGAGCGCGCCCTTCAACAGCGCCGAAGTCGATGTCCCCGATGGTGGAAAGCATATCCGCGTGCGGCTTGGCGGACCAGCCTAACCCTATGAATTTATTCGAATTCTACTAATAAAGCGGGGCGGTTTTTGCCATCCTCGCCGCGGACGGTCTTGCGTTCGAGCTTGTGTTCGCGGCGATCGTCGGCGCGGTCGAAATGCACTTCGGTGCCGGCCAATATGGTGACGCTGACCCGGGCGACGGCGGTGGCCGGCGCGGGCTGCGCGGCGATGACGGCGGCGAGGAACAGGGCGACCATCGTTCCGGGCTAGCGCGCGATGTGGTCATGGTAAACAGCGCGTTACCCATTGTCCCGGCGCGGGACGGATCAACGGCGGTTGCGCGGGTCGGGGGGCTTTGCTAGAGGCCGCGCCTTGCCAGAGCGGTGGGGAGATATTCCCGTCGCTTTTCACGATGCGGTCGTGGCGGAACTGGTAGACGCGCAACGTTGAGGTCGTTGTGGCCGAAAGGCCGTGGAAGTTCGAGTCTTCTCGACCGCACCATCTATGCCCCCGCCACTCGCGGGCGGCGCTGGCGATGCTTCATTAACCATGAAGTCGTGCGAGACGACTTTGCGCGGTGCCTATTGGGCGAGCAGGGTCTTAGTTGGCAGGAGCCAAGGTCTTAGTTGGCAAGAGCCAGGGTCTGGGCGGGGTGAACCTTGATCGGGCCGAGCCGGGCGAGCGGCTTGTCGCTCGAGATGGTGACCGTTGCATCGAGCGCGGTGCTGGCAGCGATCGCCTTGGCGGTGGCCGGGGTCAGGCGCAGGCGATAGGTGCCGTAGCGGATGCGTTCGAACAGGAAGTAACCGTCGACATCGGTGACCTGGATGCCGAGCACCTCCCCATCGATCCCGACGAGCTGGATCTCGAGCCCTTCATAGCCGCTGCCGTCCTGCTTGACCGCAAAGCCCTCGGCTCCGCCGCCGCCAACCAAAGCGATGTCGACCTGGGCCGCAACACCGGGGCGGGGGATCACGACCTGGACCGGCTTCGACGGCGCGAGCGCGGGGTTGGCGAGGCTCGACTGGTCGATGCCGATCGCCACCGGGAGATAGGGTGAAAGCCCGCCGACGCGCGTTGTCCCGTGCTTGTCGGTCGGCAGTTCGGCGAGCCTGAGGCCAGCGGTGATGATCGCATCCTTTTCGACCGGTTCACCCGGATCGAGGCGGCCGTTCTCGTTGAGGTCCTCGAACACCCGCGCCTGGACGGTTCCGGTCGAGGCCAATTTGTCGCGCGTCGGACGGAGGCCGCCGTGGTGGAACGGATCGAGCGCGAAGTTGAGGTTGATCCCGGCCGCAACCGAGCCATCGCTCGCCGCTTCGCCGGTCAGCGCGATACCGAGGGCATTGAAGCGGCGGATGTAACTCAACCGCCCGCGATAACGTTTGCTCGAGGCTTCGTAGGCGACCCCGGCTTCCCAGTCGGTCCGCTCCCCCGCCGACCAATAGGCCGAGACTTCGGCGCGATCGAAATGGCTTTCCGGGCGCAATTCGAAATTGGCCGAGCCGCGCAGGCGGATCCGCCCGACCCGCGCCGAGGCGAGCAGGGTGGTGTCGACCCGGTCGGTAGTGACCGCGCCGGACTGGTCATACTTTCGTCGGAAAATGGTTTCGCTGTTGAGATTGAAACGCCCGAACGAGGCACCGAGCCGCGCCGCCGCATCAAGCTCACGCGAGCCATCGATGTGGGTTGCAAGCGCGACGTCGCCGCTGATCGGGAACACCGCATGGCCGAGGGTGATCGGCACCGCGAGGCTGAGGCGATGCTCGGATTTGAGCGCTTCGCCACGCTCGTTGGTGGCAGCGAAGCCGTTGGCGCGGAAGGTGGCGGCGGAGAGATTGACCGGGCCGAGCTTGGCAATGACCTGTGCGCGCGCCGCGAAGCGCCCGTGGCTGTCGACCGCAGCAGCGACTTCGCCGAGCGCGGGCCCGACGCTGAAACGGACCGACCCTTCGATGAAGGTCAGTCGTTCATCCTGGATTTCGGCCGATCGCACCAACGCCGCGACCGACAGGCGCTTGCTGATGCCGTAGCGCGCCTCGGCCACGATTTCCGGGGATTTTCCGGGTCGATAAATGGCTTCGGCGGGGGAATTGGTCTGGTTGGTCGGTGGCCCCTGGCCAAAGGCGATGGTCGGCTTGTCGGGTTGCCTGACCCCGGCCCAATACCATAATTTGCCAGGCGGGACATTGTCCTGGCCGACGTTGAGCGTCTGTTCACGCCGCTGGACCTGGCCTTGCGGACCGTAGAGAATGATTTCGAAGTGATTGTCGCCATAGTGCAGATCGACATTCTCGAAATGGTAGCGCCCGTCGGAGGTTTTTTCCGAGAAGGCGACCAGGCCGCCGTTGCGATACAGTTCGGCATCCCAGCCGTCGGGCAATTCGCCGGTGAACGACGTGCGGTCGAACGAGGTCGGGGTGTTGATCGGTTGGTTGGAGATCATCGCCCCGCGACCCGAGCTGGCCGAGGCGCCGCCAAAGGTGCTGCGAAGCGGATCGATATCGCCGATCGCGACCTGGGTGGCGTGAAGCGGGCCGAGGATATTACCGTCGGGGTCGTAGCGGTAGAGCTTGGCGTGAACCGAATCGATGAAGCTGCGCCGGCCGCTCGAGATGCGCAGCTCGTAGGACATGGCAGCGATTTCACCCGCAGCGGCGACCGCCATCGAGCGATCGATGCGGACGCCGGTTTTCGCGCTGTAGGTCGCACCGGCGCTGACCACGAACTCCAACGCGGGGGCGCGCCACAAGCGGTATGGAAGGCGCACGCGCGGCATATTCTTGAGATCGACCGGTTGATTATATTTGAGCGACGCCGCGCGAAGGCGGCGTTCGGCAGCCAATTCGACCGGAAGCTTGAAGTCGCTCCCAACCAGCAACATCGAATGGGCGGTCACCGGCTCGAGCGTGACGCCGAACCAGCGCGCCAAGGCTGCGGCGTTGGCGCACCAGCCCTCGGGAACGTCGCGGATATCGCCTGCTGCTAATGATTCGCGTTTGCCTTTGACCGTGACGCTGTGGTCGGCGGTGTTGATGTCGATCGTCTGGTCCTGCTTGAACGCCCATCCGGTCGCGCGATGCGCGGTCAGGTCGATCTTCATCGGCACATCGAGCGCATTGATGAAATCACCGAGCACCAGGCAGGTGCCGGTCGGGGTCGCATACGCGCGCACCCCGTCGCCGAGCCGCAGTTGGCGCAGCTGGACGTCAAGCATGAATTGCTCGTCGGGATCGGCCCGCCAGCTGTCAGCGGGCGGCGCGGCGGTCATCGACGCGGTTGCGCCGGCGCCCAGCAACGCCAGCGCCGCAAGGGCATGACGCCACCAGCGGGTCGCAATCCCCACGATGTTGCTCCGCGCCTCCGGATGCCCCTAGCGAAGCACCGCGCTGGTCTCGGCGGCGAGGATCGGGCCGGTATCGCTATTTTCGAAGAATTGGACGGTCACCGGACCACTCAGCGCGCCGGCATAATCCTTGGCGCGGGGAACGACGATCGTCCGGCCGGTGATTTCGGGATAAAGCGCGACGCCCTTGGTCATCGCAATCGGATCCTTCACGCCGGCCTTGATGACGCGGATTTCGCCGTACATCGAGCGTTGGCCGAGACGCGACAGCTGGAGCGAGACGGCGTCCTGGCCAGGCTTGCCGACCGGGTGGACGTCGGCAATCCCCGCCTTGGCGGTGAGGTTGCCCAAGCGAACGATGACCGGGATGGTGACGCCGTAAATCGGGATCAGCTGGAAGGCGAGCCCGGTCGAGGCCTTGGGATCGGACACCGGCTTGGGATCGGGAATGGCGCGGAACAGCAGATGCACGCGATATTCGCCATCGGCGAGACCGGCGGGGGCGTGCGCCGAAACGCGGATCGCCTGCGGCTGGTTGGGCGGAAGGGTGACCTTGCGCGGGGCGAAGACGATCATGTCCTGCGCGGCTTTCTCAAGCGCGTTGGGCTCGGTCACCTCGATCAGCTTGCCGTCGGGGCTCATCCGCCGAAGCTCGGCCGAAATGCGATAGGTGGCGGTGCCTTCACCGACATTCTTGAGGATGATCTCGGTCCCGCGGCCGCCGTTGAGGATCACGCGGGTTGGAGCGACCAGCAGATCGCCGATGCCGGCCGTGGCCGGAACCGCCGCAAGGCCCGTCGCTGCAACGGCCAGAGCGCAGAGAAAATGACGCATGATGAAACTCCCCACCAAGGCCGCCGGGGGGCAGCCGATATGGAGAGACTTTGGTCCATAATGGTTAGCATCTTCCTAACCATCTCCAGCAATTTCCTGGCAAGCGGCGCTACCATCGCTCGGTAAGGCGGCATAAACGAAAAAGGGGCGGCGGCCGATTTGGCCCCGCCCCTTCGTCGTGATAATTATTCCGGCTTATTGATAGTCGGCAGTCACCGTGAAAGTACCCGCATAGGTCCCGGCGGCGGTGAGTTCATTCACCGTCACTGACCCACCGACGTAAAAGTCTTTCCCCGGCGAACCCGAATTGGGCAAAGTGATGGTGTAATTGCCCGTACCGCTGTTGGCGGCGATGCTGTTCTTGGTGGTCAGCACCAGCGTCGGCGGCACGCCGATCGCGCCCACCAGGCTCAGCGTCACCGAGGTCGGGACGTTGAACGTGATGTTGGCATTGTTGGTGCCCTGGAGGTTGAACAAAGCCGACTTGACGGTGCCGGTGCAGGTGAACGCAGCGGCGCAGAAGGTCGTCGTCTGCGTCGCCGCGGCATCGACGGTGAACGTGCCGGTGAAGGTTGCAGTCGATGGCGTGATGATATTGCCGAGGTCGAGCGTCTGGCCACCGGTCAGCACCAAAGGCTTGAGGATCTTGGCATTGACGGTGGCGTTGGCGGTCACTGCCTGGGCAGCGGCCGGAAGCATCGTTATCGCCGTGAAGGCAGCGGCGGCAGTCATGATCTTGAAACGGTTCGTCATATTATCCCCACTCACAAAAAGGACCATTCCGGTCACAAGGTAAGTGTGTCGTTAACCCTCTCCCCTTTCAAAACGGCTCAACAACATGGTTAGCGCGGCGTTAATCAGTGTCTCAAAAGAAAGGGGCGGGAAGTTCCCTCCCCGCCCCCAGTCGGTCTGGTCGGCTATCGCTTAGAGATATTCGGCCGAAACGACGAACGTCTGCTGATAGAGGCCGGTCGGCACGTCACCGCGAACCGACAGCGTGCCGCCGACGGTGAAGGTCGCCGAATCGCTCAATATGCCGCTGTTGAGGACGTAGTTGGTCTTGCCGTCATTGTCCGTATCGGTACTCAGCTTTAGCTTCAGCGAAAGATAGGGTGGCAAGCCGCCGTCGAGATCGACCGGAGCGGTCGGGATCGACACCTGGACGCTTTCGCCAGCCGCGCCGGTCACGACGAACGTCGCCGCTTGCTTGGCAGCCGAGCAGGCCCAGGCCGCATCGCAGCCGCCAAACGCGCCGGCGGTCGACACGTCAAACACATAAACGGTGGCCGGAACAACGCTGGTGCTCTTCACGAGCACGCCGAAGTCGAGCAGGCCGCCGGTCGCGTCGATCGACAGCGGCTGGAGGATGCGCACCTTGGCACTCCCATTGGCAGTCGCCGGATTGCCGTTGGCGGCCATCGCCGGCGTTGCAACCAGCGCGAGGCCGGCAACCGTGGCGACGAGCGCCGTCTTCGTCAGAAACTTGATCATGATGATAATCCCCACTTGTCCGAATGTACGCGGCTTCGTGAACGCTGGTGTCAGGTCCGCTCTTCCGTAGCGCCTCATTAACCGCGACCGCTTACGGCTTTGCTCAGCACCATGGTTAAGCCAGCGTTGAGGAATCGTCCGTTGTGGACGCGACTTTCTTCAGAGATAGTCGACGGTGATCGGGATATCGCCGCGATAGGCGCCATCGACATTGCCCGACACCGCAATCTCGCCGCCGAAGCGGAACGTCAGCTGGCCGGCCGAATCGAGCCGTGCCGCGGTCGGCAGGTCGCTGGTGAGGTTGGTCAGGCGGATCGCGCTGCCGCTCAGGCTGGTCAGCTCGATCGCGCCGGGAAAGCCGATCCGGACCAGCCGCCCCGGCTCGCCGGTGACGATCACGCTGCCGACCATCGCGCGGCCGTTCATCGTTTCGATCGAACCGCTGGAGGAGCTCGACCCGTCAGGTGACAGGCGCGCGGTGCCGATCGATGAATCGCGCAGGATCAACTGGTCGAAATCGAGCCGCGCCTGAATGTCGAGACGGATTGGGACCGATTCTCCTTCCACGTCGGGGGTAGTGGTCGGGGTGTCGCACAAGCGGCACTGCGCCGACGCCGTGCCAGCCACGAGCAATACCCCGGCAAGCAGGGCGATCGAGGGCAGCAGTGCGACACGCAAAAGCGACATGATGCCTTGATATTGGGCGAGGAATGAAAACATGGTTAAGACCCGCTTCACCAGCAGGGCTTCAGGAGAATACATATGGACACGCCCAACACCACCGCCCCCGCCGACACCGACTGGCGCTCGAAACTGACCCCCGAGCAATATCGCGTGCTCCGCCAGTCGGGGACCGAACCGGCGTGGACCGGCGAATTGCTGAGCAACAAGGCCGATGGCGATTATGTCTGTGCCGGATGCGGTGCGCCCTTGTTCCGCAGCGACGACAAATATGACAGCGGCAGCGGCTGGCCGAGCTTTACCGCGCCAATGGGCGGCGATGCGGTTGCCGAGGAGACGGACTCGACCCTGGGCATGGTCCGCACCGAAGTGAAATGCGCCAAATGCGAAGGCCATCTCGGCCATGTCTTTCCCGACGGGCCGGGCCCCGAGGGACTGCGGTATTGCATCAATTCGGCGTCGCTCGGGTTCAAGGCCGATGGGGCTGCCGATGGCGAGTCGGGCAAGGATAAAACCGAACAGGCGGGCTGACTCTTGCCGCGCCGCCGGCTTCTTCCTATCGCTTGCTCCTGAATGGCTCGATCTTCCTCGTCCTCCGTCGGCTCCAAGCTCGCGACCGTGTTCAAATACGGGTTAGCCGCCGCCGCAGTCGGCTTGCTGGCGCTGATCGTTGCGGTCGTCGTCGCGATGCAGTCGCTGCCGAGCTACGACGAACTGGCGAAGCGCAACGACCTGGGCCAGATGATCCGCATCCGCGCCGCCGATGGCAGCGTGCTGGTGACGATGGGGCCGAGCTTTGGCCAATGGCTGCCCTACGACAAGATTCCGGCGACGATGCGCGCGGCAATGATCTCGGTCGAGGACAAGCGCTTCCGCAATCATTTGGGGATCGACCCGATCGGCATGGCGCGATCGGTCAAGGTGCGGGTGGACACTGGCCGCTGGAAGCAGGGCGGATCGACCATAACCCAGCAATTGGCGCGCAACATCTTCCTCACCAACAGCCGCACCTTCGGCCGTAAGGCACGCGAAGGCGTGTTAGCGCTGGCGCTTGAGCGCAAGTTCAGCAAGGATCAGATCCTCGAACTCTACCTCAACCGGGTCTATTTCGGCGGTGGGGCCTATGGCATCGATGCCGCCAGCCGGACCTTTTTCGGCCATGGCGCGGACCAGCTGAGCCTGAGCGAGGCGGCCATCATCGCCGGACTGGTCAAGGCACCATCAAACTATTCGCCGACCGCCGATGTCGCCGCCGCACGCGGTCGGGCCGGAGTGGTGATCCAGTCGATGGTCGACAATGGCTTTATCTCGGCCGGGGCCGCGGCCAACGCCGCCGAGGCGCAGATCAAGGTCCAGCCCGCCGCCAAACTCAACAGCGCGCGCTATTTCACCGACTGGGCATTACCCCAGCTCGAAACGTTGATCGACCAAACCAAGGAGCCGATCGATGTGTGGACCACGCTCGATCCGGTGATGCAGGAGGCCGGGGACCGCGCGATCAACGGCAATGCCCCGGCGGGCGCGCAAGGCGCATTGGTGTCGATCGATCGCGACGGGGCGGTGCGGGCGATGGTCGGCGGGCGCGATTACGTCACCTCGATCTATAACCGCGCGACCCAGGCGCAGCGCCAGCCGGGATCGGCGTTCAAATTGTTCGTCTATCTGTCGGCGCTCGAAGCGGGCAAGAAACCGACCGACGTGATCGTCGACGAGCCGTTTGAGGTCGATGGCTGGAAACCGCGCAACTCGACCCGCAGCTTCGCCGGGCCGGTTACATTGCGCGAGGCATTTTCGCGATCAATCAACACGATCAGCGCCAAGATCGGTGCCGAGCTCGGCTTCGGGACGATTGCCGACATGGCGCATCGCTTCGGGGTCGGGACCAACATCTCGACCTACCCGTCGATGGTGCTGGGAACGAGCGACGTGCGGCTGATCGACATGACCCGCGCCTTCGCATCGGTCAGCAATCGCGGCGTGTCGGTGATGCCTTATGCGATTCGCAAGGTCGTCGCCGCCGACGGCCGGTTGCTGTACCAGCACGAACCGACCGAAGAACGCGTGCTGGTTGCGCCGTGGGTCGCGGCGGGGATGACCGACTTGCTCCAGTCCGCGGTGCTCAGCGGCACCGGGCGCGCGGCGCAGATCGGTCGCCCGGTGGCGGGCAAGACCGGCACCACGACATCGAACAAGGACGGCTGGTTCGTGGGTTTCTCGAGCGGGCTGACCACCGGCGTGTGGATGGGGCGCGACGACGCCAGGCCGATCGCCGGCCTGCAAGGCGGTACTGCGCCCGCGCGGGCCTTTGCCAGCTTCATGAAGGTCGCGGTCGCCAATCGCCCGATCACCAAATTCGAGACCGACGTGCCACTGCCCGACTGGCAGCTCGAGCCCGATGAGGAAGCCCTGGGTGGTGCCGTGCCGACCGACGAAGGCATCGGGCCGCCGCTGGTCGACGCCAATGGCAACCCGATCGGGACGCCGGCGAGCGAATCGCAGGGCATCCCGGTGCCAACGCAACCCGGCGGACCCGACCAGAGCGAACTCGACCGAATTTTCAACAGCCCGCCGCCGCAGCGCGAACCGCAACGGCCGCCGCCGCCGAAATCAGAGCCCCCGGCCGACCCGCTTCAACCGCGGCCCGAGCAACCGCAAGGCTGATCGCGCCGCCGCGACGTCACCGTCGAACAGGCTTGCTTCGAGCGCCTTGAACGCCGCGCCATGGTTCATGTGAATGCGGTGCGCGACTTCATGCGCGACCACCCAGCGCCGGACATGCGGCGGGGCCAGCACGAGCCGCCAATTATAGCGGATCGCGCCCGAGGCGGAGCAACTGCCCCATCGCGACGAGGCATCGCCGATGCTGACCGAGCGGATTGTGACTCCAGCGTTCCGGGCGATCTCGGCGGTGTCGGCCGACAGCAGGTCGCGGGCGCGGCGGCGCAGGAAGGTCTCGATCCGCCGCGCAAAGCCTTCACGCGGGCCGCCGCTGGTCAGGGCATCATCTTCCAGCCGGACGGTGCGCGACAATGCGGCATTCCAGATGAGTAGGGTCTCGACCCCCTCGAGCGGGATCCGCTCACCGGGCTCAAACGGACTGCCGACCGGCAATTTGGCAAGTTCCGCCTCGACCCACGGCCGCTGTCCAACCGCCCAGTCGATCGCCGCCTTGCGGCTCGACCGCGGGGGGCAAGTCAGCAATAATTGGCGCTTGTCGGGATCGAGCCGCAGCCGGAGCCGCCGCGCGCGGGGATGGAGACGGATCGCGATCGGCCACGGCAGGCCGGGATGATCGAGCGCGCGGTCAGAGGGGGCGGTCGACAAGGTGCCATTCCAATTCGCCCGCGTCGACTTCGCTGACCGTCCAACCGCGGGTCGACTGACCGGCTTCGTGAACGGTCTCGCGGCTGCCCGAGATAAGATAATGCCAATCCTTCAACGGCTCATCTGCGGCGCGCAGGCGGTAGGCGCAGGTCGACGGCAGCCAGCCGAGATTGTCGATCCGCCCGCGTTCGAGCTGGACGCAATCGTCGACCAGTTTCTTGCGGCGTTTGTAATCAGTGCATTGGCCGGCGTGACTGTCGAGCAATTTGCAGGCGACGTTGGTGAGGTAAAACTCGCCGGTGTCGTCATCCTCGAGCTTGTGCAGGCAGCAGCGCCCGCAGCCGTCGCACAGCGCCTCCCACTCGCCGCGGTCGAGGGTCGCCAGCGGCTGTTCCCAAAAAGGTTTTCGTCCGTTCATCAAGCGTGTAGCCATGCGCGGGCATAGGGCAGTGTTCAAGGGTAATCGCGGGACGATGAACGAGATGAGACGAGGCATCGGAATCGCGCTGGCCACGCTGGCGCTAGTCGCGGCCCCGGCGATGGCGCAAAAGCTGTCGTCCGACGGCGACGCCTTCCTGACCGCGCTGCGCGAAGGCAATGGCAGCAAGGCGGTCAGCCTGGCCGACGGCAAGGGATCGACCGTGATCAACTATCGCGGCGACGGCGGCGAAACCGCGTTGCTGATCGTCACGCGGCTGCGCAATCTCAACTGGATCGGCTTCCTGCTGGCCAATGGCGCCAACCCCGATGTCGGCGACAAGAATGGTGACACCCCACTGATCCTCGCCTCCCGCAGTGGCTATAACGAGGGCGTTGCCGAACTGCTCAAGGCGCGCGCCCAAGTCGACCATACCAACCGGCTGGGCGAGACCGCGCTGATCGTCGCGGTCCAGCAGCGCAATGCCCCGGTGGTCGGCACCTTGCTCAAGCTCGGCGCCAATCCCGACCGCCAGGATCATGCATCGGGCTATAGCGCGCGCGATTATGCCAAGCGCGATTCGCGGTCGAAGGAGATGTTGCGGCTGATCGAAACGGTGAAATCACGCGTTCCGGTTGCACCGGCGCGCTAGCAGCCGAACCCGCCTACGAACCAAATCCAAGCGTCGGATCGATCTGCGCCGATAGCCGACGCGCGGCGCGGCGGGCGAAATTGAGCCACTCGGCCTTGCGCCGTGCCGGTGCCAGGGGCCGCAGCACGGCCTCACGCCGGATCGCGGCATCGTAGCGGTCGGCGACCAGCAGGCCGGCTTCATCGGGCAGGAAATGGTCGCCGTCGAGCAACGCGCTCAGCGACTGCGGCACCGCCCAATAGAAACGGTCGCAATAATCGAGATAGTCGCGCCACTTGCCGTCACCGAGCAAATCGGCGCGGCTGACCTTGATCTCGACGATCGTCAGATGACCTTTGGGATCGATCGCCACAAGATCCGCGCGGCGGCCGTTGGGCAGTGGTACTTCGCACATCGCGAACCAATCCTGCCGGCAGAACAGGCGCGTGACGCCGCGCGCAACCTCCGCCGCGATCGGCGGCTGGTCGGCGAAGCAATCGGGAATCGGGGCCGCGCTGCTCATCGCCGGCGGTTAGAACGATTCAAGAACGATGGGAAGCGCCGAAGCGCGTTCGACTAACGGTAGAAGACGTGGTTGCCGACGCTTCCGAGGCGCGCCAGCTTCCAGCCCGGCGAGACTCGCTTGGCGTGGAAGAACAGTGCCTTGGCGACCGACGAAACATGCAGTTTCTGGTCGACGATCTTGGCCACCGCAACGGCATTTTCCCACTGGCGGCTCGCACGGGCGGGGGGCGGATAGCTGTGGCCGCGAACGAAACTGAACTGGCTGCGCTGGAACAATACGCCGCAATAGGTCGGCGCAAATCGGCCCGAATGCGAGCGATTGGCGATAACCTGGCCAACGGCGAGCTGGCCGGCGAGCGGCTCGCTCTTCGATTCATAATAGATGCCGACCGCGAGGCATTCCATTTCCCGGTTGCCGGGATTGGAGCCGCGAAGAGCGGCGACCTTGCTCGACAAATCGCCGGTCATCGGCGGGGTTGCGACTGCCGGAGCATCGCTGTCGAGCGACGGTGCCAGCGGATCGGCATCGACCGGAGCGGGAAGCTCGGCGATGGCCGGAATCGGCTGGAGGATGGCTTGGGTCGGAAGAAGGTTGGAGCCGACCGCGATCAGCGGTTCGGGCGTATCATATGCCTGGGCGGGGGCGACCGACATTGCGGTCAAGCCAGCGAGCACCAGGGCGGCAGTTAGAAGTCGAAAGGTCATTTAATCTTTAACATATGCGGCGAGCCGTCCGTGGTGCCCGGGCCCTGATGAGCCTCGCTTCGCGCCTTGGTCGGTTCCCCGTCTGCGTGGCAGCTGCCGGCCGATTTGCCGTACGAAACTGCCCCCCGCTCTGATCTTGGACCCGGCCTTCGACTGCCCGGGTTACGCAATCAAGCCAAAGTGGTCGTTTCAGCGACGAATCGTTCCGCATCCGGGATATCCAGTTCAATTAGCCAGAAATCCGGGTCGAACCGAGCGCGTTTTTCGATTGATTCGTGGAACTTATCGCGTTCCAAAGCATCACCGCGCGCCGAAACGACCCAGCGATAGGTGAAATCCGCGGCCATTTGCCGCTCGACCAGCGCCAACGGGACGCCGCGTTCCATCACCAGCAGGACGAGCGCGCCGCTGTCGGGATCGCCGCGGCGAAGGACCGTCGCAAAACCGCCATTGCTTTGCGCCTGACGGATCAGCGCCGTGGCCTCGAGCTTGGCGGGAAGCCGATCGCTCAACGCGCGACGTAACCGTCAAGACCGGACAAGGCGATGTGCGAACGCAGGAACGTGCCCGTGCCGCGCGCGCATTCCTCGCCTTGCGAATCGATGATCCGCGCTTCAGCGACGAACACCCGGCGCTTGCCGCTGATCCATTTACCCTCGGCGATCATCGGGCCTTCGCGCATCGCCTTGGTGAAGTGCAGATTGAATGCAGTGGTCAGCAAAAAGCGATCGCTGACCAGGCTGTTGGCAGCATAGAAAGCCGCATCGTCGAGCATCTTGAAATAGAGTGTGCCATGCGCCGCACCGGCAGCGTGGAACGCCGATTTGGCGACGGTGAAGTGGATCCGCGATTCGCCCGCCTTGGCGAGGTCGAGCCGCGATTCGAACAATTGGTTGATCGGTGCCGAGCCGTACAGCGCCTCAAGCGCGCGCAAATGCGCCTTGGCGCCCGATCCGGCGGGCGCGTCAGGCGGCATCGCGTTCTTCGGAGGCCATCAGCACGGCGGCGAGCGCGTCACGGCTGCGCGCGCCGCGCATTTTCTCGAGTGTCGGGCCGTTGCGGATCGCCCGGCTGACCGCTGCAAGCGCCTTCAAATGCTGCGCGCCGGCATCGGGCGGCGACAGCATCAGGAACACCAGGTCGACCGGCGCACCGTCGATCGCCTTATATTCGACCGGCTCGGCGAGGCGGACGAGCATCGCGTAAATCGATTTCAGTCCCTCGATCTTGCCGTGGGGGATCGCGACTCCATTGCCGAAGCCGGTCGACCCCAGCTTCTCGCGCTCGAGCACCGAATCGACGATCGCCGCCGGATCGAGCCCGAGATGCGCACCCGCCGTCTGGCCAAGCATGGTCAGCAGCTGCCGCTTGCTGCTGACGCCGAGGCCAACCCGGATCGATTCGAAATCAAGAAAATCAGTCAGCCGCATTGGAACAGCCTTATACTCGTGGACCGGCGAATACGCGCCTCAACCCCGGTTACAGTCCAGTCAGACGATTGTCATTCCGGTTGCGGTTCGACCCAGCCGATCGTCCCATCGTCTCGTCGATAGACCATATTGAACGCGCCGCTGGCGAGATTGCGGAACATCAACGCATTGGTGTTGCGCAAATCGAGCATCATCACCGCGTCCGACACCGTCGCATCGGGAATGTCGACCTTGGTCTCGGCGATGACCGGCGGGCTGAGCGGCGGGTCCTCGGCGGTCGTCGATGCGGCGAAGATGGTGTAGCCGGCATCCTCGATGAGGCCAGGCTCGGCGCCATTGCCCTTATGATTGCGCAACCGGCCGACGTAACGCGCAAGCTGGCGTTCGATCTTGTCGGCCGCGCCTTCGAACGCGACGTGTGCATCCTGCGCCTGGCCCGACGCCTTGAGCACTACGCCTTGGGCGACCGGGGCGACGATGTTGCAGGTAAACGCTTCATGCGGGCCGCGCCCGAAGGTCACGCTGGCGTCCGCGGCGCGGTCGAAATAGCGACCCGTGATGGCCGACATGCGATCATTGGCATGCGCCCGAAGCGCTTCCCCGGTTTTGACCTGATGGCCAGCGACCCGAACGTTCACTGATGTTCCTTTCACTTCATTCGTCTGGCGGTACATCGCTTAAATTGGAGCTAGAAAGCGCTCCCACAAGGGACTGACCAACCCGGCAACAAAGCGCCGGTGTGCATCGCGTTCCGCCGACGAGGCTGAATGAGGCCGCGCCGCCCGAAATGGGCGCTCGGGCGCGGCGAACGGGGTAAGATCGGTGTCTGAAGAATCGCCCGCCAGCGTCAGCCCGATCTGGCGGCCACCGGTCAGCTCGACATAGACCTGGGCGAGCAGTTGCGCATCGAGCAAGGCGCCATGCTTGACGCGATGGCTGCGGTCGACCCCGAAGCGAGTGCATAAGGCGTCGAGGCTGTGCTTGGCACCGGGGTGGCGCGACCGCGCGAGCACCAGGGTGCAGATCATCCGGCTGAGGCACACCGGATCGCGCGCGCAGCGGCCCAGCTCATGATTGAGGAAGCCGAAATCGAAGGTCGCGTTATGCGCAATCAGCGGGGCATCGCCGATGAATTCGAGCAACGCTTCGACCGTCTCGGCGAAGTCGGGCTTGTCGGACAGAAACTTTTCGCTCAGCCCGTGAACCGCCTCGGCTTCGCTCGGCATTGATCGCTGCGGGTTGAAATAGGCATGATAGGTGCGCCCGGTCTCGACCCGATTGACCATTTCGACACAGCCGATCTCGACCAAGCGGTCGCCGCCCGTCGGGCTCAGGCCGGTGGTCTCGGTGTCGAATATGATCTCACGCATGGCGCTTTATCCGCCACCCGTGAGCCCGAGGCAAGCCAGGATATGGTCCAGCTGGGCGCGGGTTTGATCGAGCGTGCCGCCGGTGTCGATGACGAAATCGGCCCGTTGCCGCTTGGTTTCATCGGGGGTTTGCCGATCGAGGATGTGGGCGAGCTTGGCAGGCGTCATTCCGGGGCGAGCGAGTACCCTAATGCGCTGCAGGTCGGCGGGGGCTGAGACGACAATCACTTTGTCGAACGCCCCCTCGCCATGCGTTTCGAACAACAAGGGAATGTCGAACAGCAATGCCGGCGCGGCGCGGTGATCGGCGATGAACCGGGAGCGGCGATCGGCTACTGCAGGATGGACGATCATCTCCAGCGCGGCGAGCGAATCGCGATCGCCGAGCACGCGGGCGGACAGCAGGTCCCGATCGACCGCGCCGTCTCGGGTCGTGCCCGGGAAGCGCGCTTCGATCGCCTCGACCAGGCTGCCGCCTACGCCTTGCATCGTGCGGACTTCGGAGTCGGCGTCGAACACCGGAATGCCGGCATCGGCGGCCATTGCGGCGACGGTCGATTTGCCCATGCCGATCGACCCGGTGAGCGCGATCTTGATCATGCGCGGAGCATCGCGAACAAATCGGCATCGCGGTCGCGCGGGGCTTTCTTGCCGAACAAAAGTTCGAAGCTGTCCGCAGCTTGCTCGACCAGTACCGACAGGCCGTCGATCGTCGCCAGTCCGCGCGCGGCGGCCTGCGCGAGCAACGGAGTCGGCAGCGGCGCGCTGACCAGGTCGAGCACCCAGCCGTCGGCGGGCATCGGGGTGATATCGATATGCGCCGGCGCAATTCCAGTCATGCCGAGCGGTGTGGCATTGACCAGCCCCCTGCTGTCAATCGGGGTGTCGAACGGGCGCGGTCCGTCGCGGAGGCCGAACTCGACGGATAAAGCGGTGCCTTGAGCCATGTCGCGCGCCTGCAGTCGCACCTCGCCCGAGGCAATCAATTTGAGCGCGAGCAACACCGCGCGCGCAGCACCGCCCGTGCCGAGGATGGTGACGCTGTCGCGCACGAGCGGTGCGATTAGATCGAGCACGGCACCGACATCGGTGTTCGCGGCGACCAGTTTGCCATCACGGCTGGTTAGCAAATTGGCAGCGCCGGTCGCGGTCGCGCGGTCGCTCAGGTCATCGGCGGCGAACAAGGCGTCGAGCTTCAACGGCATGGTGACATTGCAACCGCGCCAGGTCGGGTCGCTGCGGCGGCTCGCGAGATAGTCCTTGAAGCCCGCGCGGGTGACCTGGGTCGCGCGATACTCGCCCTCCAGCCCCAAGGCCTCGAGCCAGAACCGATGGATCGCGGGAGATTTCGATTGCACGATCGGATCGCCAATCACTTCGGCATAGGGGGCAGGTGACGTCATGCCGTCACCATCCCTCGCTCACGAAGTGCGCCGAGCAACGGCAGCAATGGCATGCCGAGAATGGTGAAATGGTCGCCCTCGACCCGGTCGAACAGGGTCACGCCGCGGCCCTCCATCCGGAACACGCCGACGCAATAGGAGACTGCCGGCCACTCGGCTTCGAGATAGGTGTGGATGAAATCATCCGACAGCGAGCGGATGGAGAGTGTTGCTTGCTCGGCGTGAGACCAGTCGATCGCGCCGCAGCGAGCCAAAGCGACGGCGCTGGTGAGGTGCATTTGCTTGCCCGAAAACAGGCGCAGATGGTCGGCGGCGTCGGCACGACTGACGGGCTTGTCGAACCGGCGACCGTCGACACTGACCAGCGAATCGCCACCGATTATCCAATTTTCCGGACCGCGGCGGCTGGTTTCGAGAGCTTTCGCTTCGGCCAGCGCCAACGCCAGCATGACGTCATCGCCATCATGGGTCGCCTTGATTGCTGATTCGTCGATATCGGCGGGATCGACCGCGACCGGCACCCCGGCAGCGCTCAGCATCGCCAGCCTAATCGAACTTCCCGATGCGAGGATCAATGTCATTTCGGTTTGGCAAACCCTGTGGATAAATCGGTTAATTGCGTAGCTGCTGAAGTGGGGATCGCGCAACGCGCTATCGCCATCCCGCATTGCCCGCAAAGGACTCACAAACCGCCCACAAGTGTCTCACTCGACCGACACATCTGTGAATCATGGGAATGACTGGCCGCGACTCGGCGGAAGCGCGCGATTCATGGTGTACGCACATCTGTTGGCAAATCGTGGAGTGGCGCTTAAGCCCCGTTGCCAAGCGACCTACTAACAACTCCAATTTTAGATTCTATTATATAATATAAGGAGAGAGAGGGTGACGCCCTCGTCCGATCCCATGTCCAGCCCGAGCCAGATCGACAAGCCGTTGCTCGCCGTGCTCCGCGGAGAGCGGCGCGATCCGACCCCGATGTGGCTGATGCGCCAGGCCGGGCGCTATTTGCCCGAATATCGAGCGTTGCGCGCCGAGAAAGGCGGGTTCCTCGACCTGGTCTATGATCCGCCCTCGGCCGCCGAGGTGACCATCCAGCCGCTGCGCCGGTTCGCGCTCGATGGGGCGATCCTGTTCTCGGATATCCTGATCGTACCCTATGCGATGGGCCAGGATCTGTGGTTCGAGACTGGCGAGGGGCCGCGGTTGGCGCCCAAGATGACCGAGGCGCGGATCCGCGACCTCAAACCGCAGATGGAGCGGCTCGACCCGATTTACGAGACGGTGCGGCTGGTCAAAGCTTTATTGTCGCCCGAAACGACGTTCCTTGGCTTTGCGGGCAGTCCGTGGACCGTCGCGACCTACATGATAGCCGGGCAAGGCAGCCGCGAGCAGGCCGAGGCGCGGCGGCTGGCCTATGCCGACCCGGCCAAGATGGACATGATCCTCGACCTGATCGCCAGCGTGACGGTCGATTATCTGTCAGGCCAGATCGAGGCCGGGGTCGAGGCGGTACAATTGTTTGACAGCTGGGCGGGGAGCTTGGCCCCGGCGCAATTCGAGCGGTTCGTGATCGCGCGAAACGCGTGGATCGTCAGCGAATTGAAAAAGCGGCATCCGACTGTCCCGATCATTGGCTTTCCCAAGGGCGCCGGCGGCAAGCTCGGTGCGTACGCGCGCGAAACGGGGGTCGATGCGGTCGGGATCGACGAGACGGTCGACCCTGTCTGGGCGCACCGCGAGCTCCCCGACGGATTGCCGGTGCAGGGCAATCTGGATCCACTGGCGCTGATCGCTGGTGGCGAACCGATGCGCGACGCGGCGCACCGTTTGCTTGACGCGCTCAGCGACCGGCCGCACATCTTCAACCTTGGGCATGGTATTTCGCAGGACACTCCGATCGAGCATGTCGAGCAATTGGTTGAGCTGGTAAGAGGCCGCAGCAAATGAGCGAATTCGCCGGTTTTCTCGGGGCTGCGTATCTGTGGGTCAAGGCCGCGCATGTGACGTTCGTCATCTTCTGGATGGCCGGCCTGTTCCTGCTGCCGCGATTCTACGTTTATCACCATGCGACGACGCCTGGATCGGCCGAGGATCGCGCCTGGATCGAGCGTGAGGATCGGACGCGGACGATCATTCTGATGCCGGCGATGCTGATCACCTGGGCGCTCGGCCTATTGCTGGTGATCCACCTCGACCTGATGCGCGAAGGTTGGTTCATAGCCAAATTCGCAATCGTGGTCGCATTGACCGGTTATCAGGGCTGGATTTCAGCGTATGGCAAGAAGCTCGCCAAGGGCATGCGTCCGCTCGAGAATCGCACGCTGCGGATCATGAACGAGATTCCCGGCGTGGCCGCGGCGCTGATCGTCGTCTTGGTGATCGTGCGGCCATTCTAGCACGACCAGCCGTTCCGACTTGACGTCGAACGGGACCAGTCCCCATATTGACTAAATCAGGGGCCGCACTTAGTGCCGCCGCATAGCGCGCGCTGGCCGATTCCTCCTCCATTGCCGGTGTGCCCACTCCTTCGCGGCGTCCTGCCGCCGGCGTACCTCTCCAATTCGCGTACAAAGTCGTCGCGTATCCAACCGAAAAGCACCATCATGCATCTCAAGGATCTCAAGAAAAACACCCCCGCCGAATTGGTCGCGATGGCCGAGGAAATGGGCATTGAGGGCGCCTCGACCCTGCGCAAGCAGGATCTGATGTTCTCGATCCTCAAGGTTCGCGCTGAAGCCGGGGCCGAGATCATGGGCATGGGCACGATTGAGGTGCTGAACGACGGCTTCGGTTTCCTGCGCAGCCCCGAGGCAAACTACCTTGCTGGTCCCGATGATATTTATGTCGTCCCGAGCCTAGTTCGCAAATTCGGGTTGCGTACTGGTGACACCTGCGAAGGCGAGATTCGCGGGCCCAAGGACGGTGAGCGCTACTTTGCGCTGACCCGTATCACCCAGATCAACTTTGACGAACCCGATGCCGTCCGCCACCGGGTCAATTTCGACAATCTCACTCCGCTTTACCCCGACAAGAAGCTGACCCTCGACAGCGCGGATCCGACCCAGAAGGACAAATCGGCCCGCGTGATCGATATCGTCTCGCCGCAGGGCAAGGGCCAGCGCGCATTGATCGTCGCGCCGCCGCGCACCGGCAAGACCGTGCTGCTGCAGAACATCGCCAAGGCGATCACCGACAATCACCCCGAAGTGTTCCTGATCGTGCTGCTGATCGACGAGCGGCCCGAGGAAGTCACCGACATGCAACGCTCGGTCAATGGCGAGGTCATCAGCTCGACCTTCGACGAGCCCGCCTCGCGCCACGTCCAGGTCGCTGAAATGGTGATCGAGAAGGCCAAGCGGCTGGTCGAGCACAAAAAGGATGTCGTCATCCTGCTCGATTCGATCACCCGCCTCGGCCGCGCCTACAACACTGTCGTCCCGAGTTCGGGCAAGGTGCTGACCGGCGGCGTCGACGCCAATGCGCTGCAGCGCCCCAAACGCTTCTTCGGTGCCGCGCGCAACATCGAGGAAGGCGGGTCGCTGTCGATCATCGCCACCGCGCTGATCGATACCGGGTCGAAGATGGACGAGGTCATCTTCGAAGAGTTCAAGGGCACGGGTAACTCGGAAATCGTCCTGGACCGCAAGGTCGCCGACAAGCGCATCTTCCCGGCCATCGACGTGCTCAAGTCCGGCACCCGCAAGGAAGAGCTGATCACGCCGAAGGACCAACTGACCAAGACCTATGTGCTGCGGCGCATCCTCAACCCGATGGGTCCGCAGGATGCCATCGAGTTCCTGCTCGACAAATTTCGCCAGACCAAATCGAACAGCGAGTTTTTTGACTCGATGAACACCTGAGCGTGAATTCTCCGGCGCGGCAGATTGCATCTCCCATGTCTGACCGCGACACCATCCTGGCCCTTTCGACGCCCAGCGGTCGTTCCGGTGTGGCCGTGATCCGCATCTCCGGAGATAAGACTCGATTCGTTGTCGAAACAATCTCAGGCCATCTTGGTAAGCCCCGTCTGGCGAGGCTTTGCATGCTGCGGTCTCCCAGCACAGGTGAACTGCTGGACCAAGCCATTGTGCTGTTCTTTCCGTCGCCTGCGAGCTTCACAGGAGAGGATGTCGCCGAGTTTCATGTGCACGGCAGTCGTGCAGTTATCAGCGCTGTTTTGGACGCGATGACCGGGCTTGCACCTGGCATTCGCCATGCCGAACCTGGTGAGTTCGCCCGTCGGGCCTTTGAGAACAACAAGATGGACTTGGCTGCGATCGAGGGTCTGGCCGACTTGATTGATTCGGAAACGGAATGGCAGCGGCGCCAAGCCTTTCGCCAGATGGAAGGCCAGCTTGGCCGCCTGGCAGAGGGGTGGCGCGACAAGCTGGTCATGGCCCTTGCCTATCTTGATGCCGAGATCGACTTCATGGATGAGAGTGATGTCGGCGAAGGCTGGAATCGTGTTGCCGGCCTGGGTATTGCGGAAACATCAAAAGAAATCATGCAGGTTCTTGCGACAGCAAAAACCGGCGCGCGTGTCAGAGACGGGCTGGAGGTGCTGATCCTGGGTGCGCCCAATGCCGGAAAGTCCAGCCTTCTCAATGCGATTTCAAAGCGCGATGTGGCCATCGTTACGGAGCATGCTGGCACAACGCGCGACTTGATCGAAGTTCGCTGTGATCTTGGCGGCCTGCCTGTCACGATCATCGATACTGCAGGATTG
>ENA-OFCE01000092-OFCE01000092.1-metagenomes-genome-assembly--contig:-NODE-92-length-67321-cov-7.691003_pt1 | contig 67321 bp, 66 predicted proteins | sample MGYA00153388_OFCE01 | MGnify analysis MGYA00153388
CTGGATATCGTCTTGTGAGTGCCCACACAGATTGTCTGATAAATTGTTAAAGAGCGTTCGTTACCGGGATGTTTCTCGGTAACGCGGGAGGTGCATATTACGCTTTCCCGCTGAAGAGTCAACCTTTTTCTCTTACGAGACGCGGTGTTTTCACCGGGTTGCCTCTTCCTGGCTGGGCGACTTGTTCGTCGTTGTTCCCGGTCAGTGGAGGCGCATTATAGGGAGTTCTCAGAAGGGCGCAACCCCTAAATTCAAAAAACTTTTCAAGCGCGGCTTTTTTCGGCAAAACGCTGTCTTGTTCGTCGTTTTTGCCACTTTTTCCCGAAAACAGCCGTAAAAGCTGGCGCTCCCTGGCGTAAAATGAAAGATAACAATGCAGTTAAAGGAACCGCAGCCATGCAATTCGATGCTCAACAACAGGCCGCACAGCGTAATCTTTCTTATCTGCTGGCAGAAAAACTCGGCCAACAGATCCTGGCCGGTGAATATCAAGCCGGCAGCATCCTGCCAGGCGAGATGGATTTGGCAGAACAGTTTGGCGTCAGCCGCACTGCGGTACGTGAAGCGGTAAAAATGCTGGCGGCCAAAGGCATGCTGTTACCGCGCCCCCGCATCGGCACCAGGGTCATGCCGCAAAGCCAATGGAACTTCCTCGATCAGGATCTGCTGACCTGGTGGATGACCAGGGAGAACTTCGACCAGGTAATGCAGCACTTCCTTATCCTACGCACGTCGCTGGAACCTCAGGCCTGTTCATTGGCAGCCATCAACGCCACCCCGGAGCAAAAGGCGCGATTGGTCACGCTGATGGCAGAAATGCAGGCGCTACACGTGGATTTTGACCGCGAACGCTGGATTGAAGTCGATACCCAGTATCACCAGCTGATCTATGAAGCCAGCGCCAATCCGTTTCTCACCTCGTTCGCCAACCTGTTCAGCTCGGTGTATCAAAGCTATTTCCGGGCGATCACCGGTAATGAAGTGATCAAACTGCAACACCATCAGGCCATTGTGGATGCCATAGTCGCCAGTGACAGCACCGCAGCCCTCACAGCATGCCAAACATTGTTGCAGGGAAATGCGTAAACTCCGCAGCTATATATAGAAGGAAAATGGGATCACGATGACAAAATCTGCACGCAGCATGGCAGGGTTGCCTTGGATCGCCGCGATGGCGTTCTTTATGCAGGCGTTGGATGCCACTATTCTCAATACCGCCTTACCGGCGATAGCCCACAGCCTCGACCGTTCCCCCTTGGCGATGCAGTCGGCGGTGATCAGTTACACCCTGACGGTTGCGATGCTAATCCCGGTGAGTGGCTGGCTGGCCGATCGCTTCGGTACCCGGCGGGTGTTTATTATCGCCGTATCCCTGTTTACCTTTGGCTCGCTATTGTGTGCCTTGTCCCCAACGTTGAGTTTCCTGGTCGCCTCACGTATTTTGCAGGGGATTGGCGGCGCGATGATGATGCCGGTAGCACGCCTTGCCCTGTTGCGGGCCTATCCGCGTAGTGAGCTGTTGCCGGTACTGAACTTTGTCACCATGCCTGGCCTGGTTGGACCAATAATGGGGCCACTGCTTGGCGGCTGGCTGGTTACTTACGCCACCTGGCATTGGATCTTCCTGATTAACATCCCGATAGGCTTGCTCGGCATCGTCTACGCCCGTAAATATATGCCAGACTTCACCACGCCGAAGCGGCCGTTTGATTTCATCGGTTTTATGCTGTTTGGCCTTAGCCTGGTACTCATCTCCACCGGCCTGGAGCTGTTTGGCGAGCAGGTGCTGGCCAATTACATTTCTCTGGGGGTGTTCCTGAGCGGCTTTGTGATGCTGTTTGGCTATATCATTCACGCCCGCCGCCACGCTCAGCCGCTGATTGGGCTGGATTTGTTCAAGACCCGCACCTTTTCCGTCGGCATTGCCGGTAACGTGGCCTCACGGCTGGGGACCGGCTGCGTTCCCTTCCTGATGCCGTTGATGCTGCAGGTGGCCTTTGGCTATTCGGCGATCGTCGCCGGTTGCATGATGGCCCCGACGGCGGTGGGTTCTCTGATGGCCAAGTCGACCGTTACCCAGGTGTTGCGCTGGTTCGGCTATCGCAAGACGTTGGTGGGTATCACTATCATTATCGGCGTGTTGATTGCGCAGTTCTCACTGCAAAGCCCAGGCATGCCGCTGTGGCTGATGATTTTGCCGCTGTTTGTTCTAGGGATGGCGATGTCGACGCAGTTTACTGCCATGAATACCATCAGCCTGGCAGATCTGAACGATGGCAACGCCAGTTCCGGTAATAGCGTACTGGCAGTAACGCAGCAGTTGTCTATCAGCTTTGGCGTGGCGATCAGCGCCGCCGTGTTGCGCTTCTATGGCTCGATGGAGATCGGCACCATGATCGATCAGTTCCACTACACCTTTATTACCATGGGGATAGTGACCGTTGCTTCGGCCTTCGTCTTTATGCTGTTAAGAAGAAAAGACGGCAATAACCTGATCACCGGCAAAGAGAAACCACGCAAAGAAGCGAAGGCGACCCGTTAGCGGTAACCGACGGAGTCTCTCTCCACCAGCTCTGGCGTCAGCACCAGGATCTGGGCATCACGTTCGGGGTTTTGCAGGCGGTTGATGAGCGCATCGATCGCCAGCTCCCCCAATGAATCTTTGGGCTGATGAATGGTGCTGAGCGGTGGGGCCAGATATTTGGCCAGTTCGATATCGTCGTAACCCATCACAGCCATATCCTTTGGCACCACCAGCCCGGCCTGATAAAGCGCCTGATAAACGCCGACGGCGACGGCATCGTTGCCGGCAAACACCGCATGAGGTGGCTCGGCTAACGCCAGAAGTTGCTTCATGGCGTGCACGCCCCCTTCAAACTCAAAGTCGCAATACACCTCATAGCCCGGCAGGATTTCAAGACCGGCACGCTTCATGGCGCGGCGATAGCCTTCCAAACGATGGCGCGCGGTGGTTTTATCCAGCGGCCCAGCGATACAGGCTATTTGGCGATAGCCGCGAGCGATCAGATGATCGGTAGCCATTTCCCCCCCCAGCAACGAGTTATCCTGAATGATATCGTTGGCCCCTTCGAACGGCGACCAGTCCATCATCACGATCGGCAAAGAGGGGTAGCGGCTCAGTGCATCCTGCGAAGGGCGGTGGTTTTCGGTACACATCACCAGCAGGCCATCCACCCGCTTTTGCAGCAGCGTTTCCATGCTGCTATTCATACGCGCCACATCTTCTTCTGTGTTGCACAGGATCAGGCTGTAGCCACGCTCGTAGCAGCTGCGTTCCACGCCGCGCACCACTTCGGCATAAAACGGGTTATTGCTGGAGGTCACCAGCATACCAATGGTACGCGTCGTATTGAGTTTCAGGCTACGCGCCAGAGCGGAAGGCGCATAGTTAAGCTGTTCCACGGCCACCATGACTTTGTCACGCACGCTGTCGCTGACAAAGCGATTGTTATTGATCACGTGCGAAACCGTCGAGGTTGAAACACCCGCCAGGCGGGCGACATCTTTCATGGTAGCCAAAGCGTTATCCCTGTTGCTGCAAGAAGGCGTCAATCTCTTCACGCCATGGCACAGAAGGCTGTGCACCGGGCCGGGTAACGGCAATGGCCGCCGCCGCATGAGCGAAACGCACCGCATCACTCATCACTTTTCCTTCAAGCAAGGCCGTAACCAAGGCACCGTTGAACGTATCACCGGCCGCGATGGTATCTACCGCTTTGACCTTAAAACCCGGTACCAGTTTGCCCTTGCCGTTTTCACTCAACCACACGCCGCGGCTACCGAGGGTGATAATCACGCAGCCGATGCCTTTATCATGCAGGATGTTGGCGGCACGCTCGGCGTCAGCGTCATTATTCACCGCGATACCGGTCAGCCGCTGGGCTTCGGTTTCGTTCGGGGTGATCATGTCGATCATGGCTAGCAGTTCGTCAGGCAGCTCACAGGCCGGAGCCGGGTTGAGGATCACCTGGGTTTGGTGCTGCTTGGCCAGTTTGGCGGCGGCAATCACCGTTTCCAGCGGTGACTCAAGCTGCATCAATAACGCATCGGCATCGATAACCCGTTGCCGATAGCGGTTGAGATAATCGGGTGTGACCGCCGCGTTGGCACCGGCATCGATACCAATCACGTTCTCACCTTCGGCATTGACGAAAATCAGCGCCACGCCGGTGGTGCTGTCGGCGATAGCTTCAATCGGTTGGGTATCAATGCGATCGGTTGCCAGCTGTTGGCGAATACGTTCACCAATATCGTCTGCGCCTACGCAGGCAATAAAGGCGATATCCGCACCGCTGCGCCCGGCAGCCACCGCCTGGTTAGCCCCTTTGCCACCAAAGGCGACCTTATACTGCTGGCCGATCACCGTTTCGCCCGGCTGGGGAAACTGGTTGATATTGAGGATATGGTCGGCATTGATGCTGCCCAAAACCACCAGCTTTGCTGTTTCCATCACAGGGATCCCTTAAATTGCGCGCCATCGTCACGCCCCGTTCCGATGGCGCTGGAGATGACTTACTTGGTAACCAGTTTCAAATCAACCGGGATAGTCGCCGGTACTTTCTCGCCTTTCAAGATCTTATCAGCCGTTTCTACGCCAATCACACCGATCTGATCCGGACGCTGTGCCACGGTGGCAGCCAGTTTACCGCCTTCAACCGCTTTCACGCCGTCTGCGGTGCCGTCAAAGCCAACTACGATGACATCCGTTTTACCAGCTGTTTGCAATGCACGCAGCGCGCCCAGAGCCATTTCATCGTTCTGTGCAAACACTGCTTGCACGTCTGGATGCGCGGTCAGTAGGTTCTGCATGACGTTCAGACCCTTGGTACGATCGAAGTCCGCCGGCTGGCTGGCCAGCAGTTTAAACTTGTTCTGCTCCAGTGACTGTTGGAAGCCTTCACCACGTTCACGGGCAGCAGATGTCCCGGCAATGCCTTCCAGCTGGATCACTTTAGCGTCAGCCCCGGCTTTCTGGGCAATAAAGTCACCGGCCATTTTACCGCCCACGCGGTTGTCGGAAGCGATATGGCTAACCACTTCGCCTTTAGCTGCCATACGGTCGAGCGTAATGACCGGGATCTTGGCCTGGTTGGCCATCTTGATGGCGTTACCTACCGCGTCAGAATCGGTTGGGTTAATCAGCAGCAGTTTCGGGTTCTGCACCATCAGATCCTGCACGTTGGCCAACTCTTTCGCCGGGTTGTTCTGGGAATCCAGCACCACCAGGTTGTAACCCAGTTTGTTGGCTTCCAACTGCGCCCCTTCTTTCATCGAAACAAAGAACGGGTTGTTGAGCGTAGAAACCACCAGCGCGATGGTGTCTTTTGCCAGGGCGTTAGCACTCAGGGTGGCGGTTAACGCGATGGCCGAAACTAAGGTTGCCAGTTTTTTCATTTTCATGGTCGTGATTCCTGTAGGGGAGAGGTTACTTGTTACTTTTGTTGTCTACCAGAACCGCCAGCAGAATAACGGCTGCTTTCACGATCATTTGGTAGTAGGAAGAAACACCCAGTAAATTCAAACCGTTGTTCAGGAAGCCAAGGATCAGCGCCCCGATCAGGGTACCGACGATGCGCCCTTTACCCCCAGCCAGGCTGGTACCACCCAGCACCACCGCAGCGATAGCATCCAGCTCATAGCCGGTACCCGCGGTAGGTTGCGCAGAGGACAAGCGCGCCACTTCAATAACCCCAGCCAGTGCCGCCAGCAGGCCGCACAGGGAGTAAACGATGATTTTAACCCTATCGACGCTGATACCGGAAAGGCGGGTAGCCGCTTCGTTGCCGCCCAGCGCATAAATATAGCGGCCAAGACGGGTGTGATGCAGCATATACCAGGCGGCGATAAACACGATGGCCATGATCCAGATCGGGGTAGGAACGCCCAATGGGCGGCCAATCCCAAACCAGCCAAAGGTGTCGGCAACGTCGGTAAAGCCGGTATTGACCGGGCTACCGTTGGTGTACACCATGGTCACGCCGCGCAGTAACAGCATCATCACCAGGGTGGCGATAAACGCCTGAACCTTGCCTTTGGCAACGATAATCCCGGTGCAGGCCCCTACGGCAGCCCCCAACGCCAGCGCAGCTGCAACAGCCACTACCGCATTGACTTCAAATCCGACAATCGACGCGGCTACCGCCCCGGTCAGCGCCAACAGCGATCCGACCGACAAATCGATGCCGGAAGTCAGGATCACCAACGTCATACCGACCGCCATGATGGCGTTCACCGAGGTTTGCTGCAGAATATTGAACAGGTTATTAACGGTGAAGAAATTCGGGCTCATCGAAGACACCACGGCAATCAGCACCAGCAGGGCAATCAGCGATTTCTGCTCCAACAGCCACTCTTTACTGAACCAGCGCTTAGCTGCGACACTTTGTGAACTCATATCTGATTACTCCTGCTTTACGCCGTATTGCTTGCCGACGGCTGCTGCCATCAGCACTTCCTGGGTGGCCTGTTCAATCGGGAATTCGCCGCTGAGGTGGCCTTCGTGCATCACCAGGATGCGGTCACTCATGCCCAGCACCTCCGGCATTTCCGAAGACACCAGAATGATGCTCAGCCCTTCCTGCTTGAACTGGTTGATTAACTGGTAGATCTCTTTTTTGGCCCCGACGTCGACGCCGCGTGTAGGTTCGTCGAGGATCAGCACCTTTGGCCGGGTCATCAAGCCACGGGCAATCGCCACTTTTTGCTGGTTGCCGCCGGAAAGCAGGCCAATCGGTTGCTCCATCGACGGCGTTTTAATATTGAACAGGCGGATAAAATCGCTGACGGCGATCTGCTCGTCGGCATGTTTCAGGCCACCCCCTGCACGGCTGAAGTAGCGCAACGCGGTCAGCGACATGTTTTCCTTCACCGACATCCCCAGCACCAGACCATCACGTTTACGGTCTTCGGAGATATAGACGATACCGTTGGCCAGACCGTCCTGAGGAGTACGAGTGACCACTTCATGGCCATCCAGGTTCACGGTGCCGCTTTTACGTGGCGCCGCACCGTACAGGATCTTCATCAGCTCGGTACGCCCAGCCCCCATCAGGCCAGCCACACCCAAAATCTCACCACGGTATAAAGTAAAGCTGACGTCATGCACGCCAGGGCCGGAAACGTGGCTCACCTGCAGGCGTTTTTCACCACGCGGCAGGTTCAGGCGTGGATACTGCTCTTCCAGTTTGCGGCCCACCATCATTTCAATCAGCGAATCTTCATTCAGTTCGGCAACCGGCCGCTCAGCAATAAATTGCCCGTCACGGAATACGGTCACATCGTCGCAGATTTCGAAGATCTCTTTCAGGCGGTGGGAGATATAAACAATGCCGCGGCCTTCGGCTTTCAGCTCGTTGATCACTTTAAACAGCGAGGCGGTTTCGGTATCGGTCAGGGCATCGGTCGGCTCATCCATGATGATCACTTTGGATTCAAAGCTCAGCACCTTGGCGATTTCCACCATTTGCTGATCGCCAATCGACAATTCCCCCACCAGCCGGTGGCTGCTGTAACGCAGGTTCAAACGCGCCAGCAGTTTGTCCGCTTCGGCATACATGCGTTTCCAGTCGATGCGGCCAAAGCGGTTAACGAACTCGCGGCCAAGAAAGATGTTCTCGGCAATGGTCAGCTGCGGGATCAGGTTCAGTTCCTGGTGGATGATGCCGATACCCGCTTCCTGCGAATCCTTCGGCCCGTTGAAGGCCACCTCTTTGCCGAGGAAATATTGGCTGCCCGCATCTTTGTTGTAGATACCGGTCAGCACTTTCATCATGGTGGACTTGCCGGCACCGTTTTCCCCCACCAGCGCCATGACCCTGCCGGGATAAACGCTCAGGGCGGCGCCAGAAAGCGCCTTCACGCCGGGAAAGGCCTTATCGATCCCTTTCAGTTGCAGTAAAGGTTGCATAGGCGCCTCAGAAAGTTACGCCGGAGCACAGGATCACGTTCGCGTAGGGCGAACATTCTCCGCTGCGGATCACGGCCCGGCTGTGTTCGGTTTGCGCTTTAAACGCGCTGTGGCTGATATAGCTGATGCTGATGGTATTGCCCTGGCGTTGGCCAAGCTGCGTAAGTTGATCCAGCAGCGCTTGGTGGAGCGACGGGTTATGCTTGACGATCTCTTCCGCCAAGATGGCGCTCTCTACCTGCATTTCCTGCGTCACGACACCGACAACCTGTAAGAATGTCGGCACCCCTTGGGTCAGCGCCAGATCGATACGCGGCGTCACTGCCGGGATCGGCAAGCCTGCATCACAAATCGCGATCTGATCGGTGTGGCCGAGACGAGAGACCACCGCAGAAACGTCAGAATTCAGTAGTACGCCTTTTTTCATGAGTAAACTCCAGCAGCGAAACGTTTCGCTATTGAGTCAGTGTAGAAAATCAGCAGGGGAAGACAACCCTGTAGTAGCGGAAATGTGATCGCCATCGAAACGTTTCGCTCACGTTCGACAAAGCGTAGCTAAAAAAGAAGGGCCCAGCAAATGCTGAGCCCCTGATTTAGATTTCGACCTGGGTTCCCAGTTCGATGACCCGGTTGGGCGGGATCTCAAACTGGTCGGCAGCCCGCAATGCGTTGCGGCTCAGGGCGATAAACAGCTTGCCGCGCAGGAACAGATACCACGGCCGTTTGGTGAGGATCAGCGATTCATGGGACATAAAGAACGACGTCTCCATCATCCGGCATGGCAGCCCTTCCAACCCACAGCGGTGGAAGACTTCCTCAACGTTCGGCGTTTCACGCCAGCCATAGCTGGCCACCACCCGCCAGAAGGTCGGCGACAGTTGTTCAATCGTCACCCGCCGGACGTTATGCACATAAGGGGCATCTTCGGTACGCAAGGTCAGCAACACCACTCGCTCATGCAACACTTTGTTGTGCTTGAGGTTATGCAGCAGGGCAAACGGGATCACGTTAATGGCGCGGGACATAAACACTGCAGTGCCTGGCACGCGAACCGGCGGTGATTTTTCCAGTGAGGCAATCAGCGCTTCAAGGGAGTTGCCGTGCTCATGCATCCGGCGCAGCAGGCGGAAGCGTTCGCTCTTCCAGGTGATCATGATCAGGAACATCACCAGGGCCAACGTCAGCGGCAACCAACCACCAGAGAACAGCTTCAGGGCGTTAGCCGAGAACATCGGCACATCGATAATCAGCAGGATCGCCAGAATGCCCCCCACCAGGAAGCGATTCCAATGCCAGTTCTTGATGGCAACGGAGGTGATCAGGATGCTGGTCAATACCATGGTGCCAGTCACCGCGATGCCATAGGCTGCGGCCAGGTTGCTGGAGTGTTCGAAGCCCACAATCACCAACACCACGGCGATATACAGGGTCCAGTTGATCACCGGGATATAGATCTGGCCGGACTCCATTTCCGAGGTATGAATGATACGCATCGGTGACAGATAGCCCAGACGAACGGCCTGGCGGGTCAACGAGAAGACGCCGGAAATGACCGCCTGCGAGGCGATCACCGTGGCCAGCGTGGCCAATATCAGCAGCGGGATCAGCGCCCAGTCGGGGGCCAACAGGAAGAACGGGTTCTTGATCGCCTCCGGATTTTTCAGCAGCAATGCCCCTTGGCCGAAGTAGTTAAGCACCAGCGAAGGCAGCACTACGGTGAACCAGGCCAGGCGGATCGGGAATTTGCCAAAATGGCCCATATCGGCATACAGCGCTTCCACACCGGTAATCGACAGCACCACCGCACCGAGCGCGAAGAACGACACCTTCTTATATTCAACAAAGAAGTTGAGGGCCCATTTCGGGTTCAGCGCCTGCAATACTTCCGGGTTGGAGATAATGCTGCGCGCTCCCAGGACTGCCAACACGATAAACCACAGCAGCATCACCGGGGCAAACAGCTTGCCTACGCTGCCAGTGCCGTGTTTTTGGATTGCAAACAGTAAGGTCAGTACCAGAATGGAGAGCGGGACGATATAGGGATCCAGCGACGGGGCGGCAATCTCCAGCCCTTCGATCGCCGACATCACCGAGATCGCCGGGGTGATCACCACCTCGCCATAGAAAAAGCTGCCACCAATCAGGCCCAGGATCACCAGAAAAGACGTGGTCCGCGCCGAGGTATGGCGCCCTGCCAAAGACATCAACGTCAGTATCCCGCCTTCACCGGCGTTATCCGCACGCATGACGTAGGTGAGATACTTCAGGGAAACGATGACGATCAACATCCAGAAGATTAAGGAAAGGAAACCAAACACCACATCGGGCCGGACGTCAAAACCGTAATGGCCGGAAAAACATTCTCGCAAGGTATAGAGCGGGCTGGTGCCGATATCACCGTAAACGACCCCAATAGCCGCCAGGGTAACCGCCGATAAAGACTGTTTATGTTCTGTGCTCATAGTTTGCTTCTTTTGCTAGATCATCCGTCAACCGACGCATCCGCATCAGGCTTAAGATATGGGCTCTAAGATCCGTTACACCCGGTAAAAGGCGCACAGTATGCATCATTTATACTACTTGCCTACTCTTATATCGGGTCCCAAAAATAAACAAAATGTGAATCAGCCCCCTTGTTGAGCATAGAAAAATTTTACTAATCAACCAGCTATAGGGCTAAAAATAATGATGGTTTATCATCGGATTCTCTAGCAAGATTGGCTGTCGGCCTGGGTGGCAGGCTCTAACCTCCGGACAACGCGAGCTATTTTATGGCGTCATCAACACTTCTGGCAGAACGGATCTCCCGCCTCAGCAGTGCGCTGGAGAGCGGTCTTTATGAACGGCAAGAGGCTATCAGGCTGTGCTTGCTGGCGGCCTTGTGCGGCGAAAGTGTGTTCTTGCTCGGCCCGCCGGGGATCGCCAAGAGTCTGATCGCCCGCCGGCTGAAATTTGCCTTCCGCAGCGCTCGTTCATTTGAATACCTGATGACGCGCTTTTCCACACCGGAAGAGGTGTTTGGCCCACTGTCGATCCAGGCTCTGAAAGATGAAGGCCGCTATCAGCGCCTGACTGCGGGTTATCTGCCTGAAGCAGAGATCGTGTTTCTTGATGAAATCTGGAAGGCTGGCCCGGCAATCCTCAATACCTTGCTTACCGCGATCAACGAGCGCCGCTTCCGTAACGGCAATAGTGAAGAGCCCATTCCGCTGCGCCTGCTGGTCACCGCCTCCAATGAATTACCCGAGGCCGATAGCAGCCTTGAAGCGTTGTATGACCGTATGCTGATCCGGCTGTGGCTTGATAAGGTGCAGGATAAGCAGAATTTCCGCTCGCTGTTGGTGGCCCGCCAGAATGAAAGCGACAACCCGGTGCCCGAAGCGCTGAGCATCAGCGATGAAGAGTTCCACCAATGGCAACCACTGATCGATAAGGTCAAACTGCCGGAAAACTGCTTTGAACTGATTTTCCTGCTGCGCCAACGGTTAGACGCCTTGGAACAGGCACCTTATGTTTCCGACCGGCGTTGGAAGAAATCCCTGCGCTTACTGCAGGCCTGCGCCTTTTTCAGCGGCCGCGACACCATTGTGCCGTTGGATTTAATGCTGTTGAAGGATTGCCTGTGGCACGATCGGACATCATTAAAGTTGTTACAGCAACAAATCGATCAGTTGCTGACCGAACAGGCCTATCAGCAGCAAACCTTGTTGATCCAGCTACAGCAGATCCACACCCGCTGGATGCAGCATCAACAGCAGCAGAGCCATCGTCAGGCCATCCAACTGGTGAAAAAAGGTGGCATGTTCAGCCGCAAGCCACAATACATGCTGGAGCATCCGCTCACTGGCACCACTTTGACGCTGCTGCTGCAAAAGCCATTACAGCTGCACGACATTCAGGTTAACCACCTGAGTATCGAAAGCAGCATGCTGGAAAACTGGCTGCAAAAAGGCGGTGACGTGCGCGCCAAGCTCAACGGTATTGGTTTTGCCCAGCAGATCGATCTGGAAGTCGATGAGCAACTGCACCTGACCGTGTTAGACATCAGCCGCCAGCCCTCCCTGCTGGCCATGCCGGGTAAGCCGACTGGGGGAACACCACCAGAATTCCTGGACGAAATAGAAACACTAAGCCAGCGCCAGGCGGAACAGCGGCGGTTATTCAGCCAGCATCAGCCTTGCCTGTTCACCCCTGCCGCCGGGTTGGCGAAAATTGAAGCCAGCCTGTTGCAGGTGGCCGAGCAGATCAAACAGCTGTCCCAGCAAATGCGCGGCCAGTAACCATGCTGAGCCTCGAAACGCTCGATATGCTGTTGTCGATCTCCGAAGGCGAGCTGATCGAAGAGCTGATCATTGGCCTGTTGGCCACGCCGCAGTTGGCGGTATTTTTCAATAAATTCCCGGCGATACGCCGGGCGATCAACCGCGATCTGCCTCAATGGAAGCTGCAACTGAAAGATCGCATTCAGCAAGCCGTGGTGCCGCCGGTGCTGGCGCAAGAGTTTTACCGCTACCAGCAGTGCCAGTTGGAAAGCCACGGCCAGTTCTCGCAAAACCTTAACGAGACGCTCGATCTGTTACGCCAATGCGCGTCGCCGTTTTACGCCCAGGCACGGAGCATGGTGGACGCCGCCGATCTCCCCTCTCATCCGCTCGATGGCAGTTTCCAGACCCTGTTTCTGCAACGCTGGCGCATTAGCCTGACTCTGCAGGCCACGATGCTGCACCATAAGTTACTGGAGCAGGAGCGTGAACAACTGATGGCCGAGCTGCAAGAACGGTTGGCGCTGAGCGGCGCACTGGAGCCGGTGCTGGCAGAGAACGACACGGCCGCAGGCCGATTGTGGGATATGAGCAAAGGCCAGTTACAACGCGGTGACTACCAACGGCTGGTGGAGTACGGAGACTTCCTGCAACAACAGCCAGAGCTACAAAAGCTGGCGCAGCAACTGGGCCGCAGCTATGAAGCCAAGGCGGTGCAGCAACAAGACGCGCAGCCGGAACCGTACCGGGTGATGGTGCAGGTACCCGCCATTCAGCCGGAAGAGGTCAGCGGTATACACCAAAGTGACGACATCCTGCGGCTACTGCCTCCCGAACTGGCGGCGTTGGGCATTGAAGAGTTGGAGTTTGAATTTTACCGGCGGCTGCTGGAAAAACGCTTGCTGACCTATCGCCTGCAAGGGGATGCCTGGCAGGAACAGATCATGATGCGCCAGGTCACCCATCAGCAGCAGGACCGGCAGCCACGCGGGCCGTTTATTGTCTGCGTAGATACCTCCGGCTCAATGGGCGGCTTTAATGAACAATGCGCCAAGGCCTTTTGCCTGGCACTGCTGCGTGTCGCACTGGCAGATAATCGCCGCTGCTACATCATGCTGTTTGCCAGCCAGATTGTGCACTATGAACTGACTGCCGCCAGCGGTATCGAACAGGCGGTGCGTTTCTTGGGCCAGCATTTTCGTGGCGGGACGGATTTGGCCGCCTGCCTGAATGCCACCGTCAGCAAAATGGCGGAAAGCGACTGGTTTGACGCCGATGCGGTGATTATTTCCGATTTTATTGCCCAGCGGCTGCCGGAAGAGGTGATCAAGAAAGTGAAGTCACAGCAGCACAGCCACCAGCAACGCTTTCACGCGGTGGCCATGTCAGCCTATGGCAAACCCGGCATCATGCGCATCTTCGATCATATCTGGCGCTTTGATACCGGGTTAAAAAGCCGTTTACTGCGGCGCTGGAGTCGCTAGCTGTTACAGCAGCCCTTCAACGCTCTCGCGTACTTCGGGTCCCCACACGCCACACTGTACCTGCCCAATATGCGACAGTTGCAGCAACAGCATCACCAGACGTGATTGACCAATACCGCCACCAATGGTCTGAGGCATTTCACCACGCAGCAGGGACTGGTGCCATTCCAGCTTCAGGCGATCCAGATCGTCGGTTAACGTCAGCTGATGTTGCAACGCTGCCGCATCAACACGGATTCCCATCGAGGAAAGTTCAAACGCATCCTGCAACACCGGGTTCCACACCACGATGTCACCGTTCAACCCTTTCAGCCCTTCGATACCTGGCGTGGTCCAGTCATCATAATCCGGTGCACGCACGTCATGGGATTTACCATGTGACAGTTTGCCACCAATACCAATCAGGAATACTGCTCCCAATTCTTTGGCGATCGCACGTTCACGGCCTTTGGCATCCAGCTCAGGGTAACGTTGCAGCAATGTTTCGCTGTGAACAAAGTGGATCTGTTCTGGCAGGAACGGTGCCAGACCAAATTCACGGCTCACCGCGGCTTCCGTTTCTTTTATAGAGGCATAGATCCGCTTAACGGTATCTTGCAGGTAAGCCGGGCTACGTTCGCCATCTCCCATTACACGTTCCCAATCCCACTGATCGACATACACCGAGTGGATCGGCGTCAGGCGATCTTCATCCGGGCGCAGCGCTTTCATATGGGTATACACACCTTCACCCGCGCTGAAATCGTTGTCGCCCAGGGTTTTACGCTTCCATTTAGCCAGCGAGTGCACGACTTCAAACGTCGCGTCCGGCAGGCTTTTGACTTTCACCTGAACGGCTTTTTCGCTGCCAGAAAGGTTATCTTGAGTACCATCGCCCAGTCGGCTGAGGATCGGGGCCTGCACTTCAATCAGGCCAAGCTGCTGTTCCAACTGGCGGGAGAAGAAGGATTTCACGAAGCTGATTTGTTGTTGTTTTTGGATAAACTGCTTTTTCATTGCCGTATCTCTTGAATAATCTGTCTAGTTGCCAATGATTAAGCAACAGAATGGCACCTAAATTCAATATCCATCAATCAATATTGCCTTTTCGCTTTTAATCGGTCATTTTTAAGCGGTGATAATTCAACAATCAGCAATTAAAGGGGCATTTAATGGCAGAAATTTATCAGATCGATAATCTCGATCGCGGCATCCTCAACGCATTAATGGAGAATGCCCGCATGCCTTACGCCGAACTGGCGAAGAATTTTGCCGTCAGCCCCGGTACCATTCATGTGCGGGTGGAGAAGATGAAGCAGGCCGGGATCATCACCGGAACGCGGGTTGATGTGAACCCAAAACAGCTGGGCTACGACGTCTGCTGCTTTATCGGCATCATATTGAAGAGTGCCAAGGACTACCCTTCGGCGCTGAAAAAGCTCGAAAGCCTGGAGGAAGTGGTGGAAGCCTATTACACCACCGGCCACTACAGCGTGTTTATCAAGGTGATGTGCCGCTCGATCGATGCGCTGCAACAGGTTCTGATCAACAAAATCCAGACCATCGACGAGATCCAGTCAACGGAGACGCTGATCTCGTTGCAGAATCCTATCATGCGTACCATTACGCCTTAATAAGCGATTTTTCACAGCCCACAAGCCTCTATGATAGGCCCGTGGTGCTGTGTAAGGCAGCCCAAACCTGATTGAGTAAAATCACTTTGCCAGAAAGGAAAAGATAGAACGTTTAAAAAAGATTGAAAATCGGGTCTACGGAGGTCACGTTTGCATCAATAGGGTGTTCCTGAAGAATGTGAGGAATTTGTTAAATTATTGGGTCATACACGTCAATATCACTAATCTGTTAATCATTATAAATGCAAGTCTTACATATGTAGGAATCATACGACATCTGTAGTTATCTGCTCTTATATACCTGATGAGTCGTTTAAAATATTATTCTCTCACTTTATAAAACTACACTTTGATCATGCACTGATAGCAGGCGTGGCAAGCAAGGGAGAGATGATGGTTTATATTGACAGTGATACCATTAACAAACTCAGTCTCCGGGCATTGAGTAAATATAAAAAAATTGTTTTATTTTTAGCCGTACTGCTTTTACTGTGCGGTACTTTATGTCTACTCATTCCTGTCTATTCTGGTATTGCTTTGAGCTATCTTTTAGGAAGCTTGTTTGTTATTTCAGGGATATACTCCTTCGTCAGCGCATTGGCTTTCAGAAAAAACACTTCGAGTTTCATTTCATTGTGTCTATTTTGCATTATCTATATTTTTCTAGGCGTTAGCTTTTTATCAAGCCCAATGGTCGGAATGAATATTCTTTCAATGCTCATTTGTATTCTATTTTTGTTAGGGGGTATGAGTCGCCTGACTACCGCGTTTAACAATAGCGAAATGATTGGGCGTTACTGGTGTATTTTTATCGGTATCCTGGATTTTGCTATTGCATTCATCTGGCTGAGTGCTGGTGAAGACACATCATACCTATTAACCGTAATGTTAATCGGTCTTGAAATGGTATTAACTTCATGGTTTTTGTTCATTCTTAACTATGGTTTTAACCAACATAAAGACAGACACTCCGTTGCTTAATCTCGATACATTTTTCAATATATACAATATTAATCAGGAGATAGTTATCATGACTAAATTTACGAAAAAGATCCTTATCGCTTCAGCTTTGATTGTGGCTAGTATTAATGTAGCCAACGCAGAAACTACGGGTAAAACAACCCCACAGGATATGACTTGCAAAGAATTCATTGATCTTAACCCTAAGGCGATGACCCCCGTAGCATTCTGGGTGGTCAATAAAGATAATGTTTATCAGCAAGGTGACTATGTTGACTGGAATGAAGTAGAAACCATCTATGTTCCGCAGGTCATCAAAGCCTGCAAGCAAAAACCTGAAAGCAAGCTGGAAGAATTTAAGCAGTGGATTAACGAAATAAAATAATACCATCAGGTAAAGTCAGCTATCTACGATAACTGACTTTATCTGTATAACAAAAATTAACCTCCCCCCCTTAAAATAAGATAAGACTCTCAGTTGGGGTTTAGGGAATTTCACTTAAAAAGGCAGAAGGATTTTCGCTAAAAAATAACAATCCATACTGTTGTTTTTTATAATAGGAAGATAAATTATGCCTACAGGCTTAGCAGCAAAAGATAGCAATCAAAAATTAGGACTATTGGCATTAGTTGCTATCGTAGTCAGTTCGATGATTGGCAGTGGCGTTGATGGGCTACCACAGAATATGTCCGCCAGTTCAGCTGTGGGTTCTGTGGCTATAGCTTGGTTAATCTGCGGCTTCGGAATGTTTTTCATTTCTCGTACATTCATTATTCTTTCGGATATTCGTCCAGACCTACAGGCTGGCATCTACATGTATGCTCAGGAAGGTTTTGGTACCTTCTGCGCATTTATTGTCGTATGGGGCTATTGGCTGATGACTATTTTCAGCAACGTCGCCTTTGGTATCATGGTGATGGATACCCTGAATTATTTTATCCCGGGAGGGTTTAGCGGCGGAAACAATATCCCTTCAATTATTGGCATATCTATTCTTATCTGGGGATTCAATTTTTTAGTGTTGTCTGGAACAAGACTGGCAGGTGCGGTAAATATTATAGGGACGTTAGCAAAACTAATACCGCTAGTTATATTTGTATTCGTTCTGGTTTATTTCCTTAACGTTAACGAACTCACCAGTAACATCTGGGCAAACAATCCTTTATTTCCTAAGGAGTATCTAGGCTCGGTATTCTCCCAGATAAAGTCGCCACTTGATGTTGCACTATGGTGTTTTATTGGTGTTGAGGGAGCCGTTGCGTTGTCTGGAAGAGTAAAAAACAAAAAAGATGTCGGCAGGGCAACCTTAATTGGTTTTATCATTTCACTTATCATATGTATCTTGATTTCTATCCTGCCTTTCGGGGTCTTGACGCAAAAAGAACTGAGCGTGATCGCCACACCGTCAACGGCAGGGATCCTGAAGATTGTTGTCGGCGAGTGGGGCGAAAGACTGATTAATATTGGTGTGCTGATCTCGGTGTTAACCAGTTGGTTAGCCTGGACCATGATTTGTGCAGAAATTCCTATGGTTGCAGCTCAAAATTCAGCCTTCCCAGAAAAATTTGCTAAACGAAACCATCAAGGAGCGGCATCGGTTTCGCTATGGGTCAGCAGCGCTTTAATGCAGCTTGTGGTTTTGATGGTTTACTTTTCAAGTAACGCCTGGATAGCCATGCTCTCGATTTCAGCCTTGACAGTTTTACCTGTCTATCTGCTGTCCACGGCTTACTTATGCAAGTTATGTATCAATGGTGAATATAATAATCATGCTCGTAATGGCCGTATTAGTGCACTAATCAGTGGTGTGATAGGGCTGTTATTTTGCTTGTTTATGTTTTACGCCAGCGAACCGAAATATCTTGCCATGGTGCCAATGCTATTAACGCTGGGCCTACCGTTATTCTTTTGGGCGAGAATTCATGAGGGAGGTATGAAAAAAATATTTAAAGGTAATGAAATGAAAGTTTTCTTATCATTAATCGCTCTTGATGCATTTACAGGGTTTCTCTTTATCAACGGTACGATAAAGTTATAACCAATTTTTAGACGTCATTTTTTGTCGCCGATTAATCGGTGGCTACTAATTTATTTATTCAAAAAAGGTAATTAATTATGAAGTTTAATCACAATATTTTGTTTGTATCCTCTCGAGGATTAAAACAAGATCCCCCCGCGATACAAGCTCTCGAAGAGCTCAACGCGGCGGTTAAAGCCAGAGGATTTACCACCTTCATTGTGGATCAGATTAGCGATGCAGTGAAGGTTATTAATGAAAGCCAAAAATACAGTGCGGTAGGGATTTACTGGGACCCAAGCAATCCTAAAATAGATATTGAATGTCAGGAGTTCATTGATATTTTTCGTAAACGAAATGCCACTGCGCCTCTTTTCTTATTATCTGAAGACAATGTCACTGACAGGGTATCCCTTGCTATACTCAAAGAAGTAAATGAGTATATTTATTTATTTTCTGAAACCCCGACCTTCACAGCCAATCGTATTTATACGCTTATTCACCGATATGCTGAAAACCTGCTGCCGCCTTACTTTAAAACGCTAAAAAACTTTACCGAAGACGGCGACTATTACTGGGACTGCCCAGGGCACATGGGTGGTATGGCCTATTTAAAGCATCCTGTCGGTACTGAGTTTATCAACTTCTTCGGCGAAAACATGATGCGGGCCGATATCGGAGTCGCGACAGCGGAAATGGGGGATTACCTCATCCATGCTGGGCCGTCCAAAAAATCAGAAGACATCGCCGCAGAGCTTTTTGGCGCTGATTGGACGTTCTATGGCGTTTCCGGCTCATCCGGCTCCAATCGTATCGTGGCTCAAGGGGCGGTCGCAGCGGATGAAATTGCCATAGTCGACCGTAACTGCCATAAATCGCTAAATCATGGCCTAACGCTTTCCCAGGCACGCCCGGTCTACCTTAAGCCCACGCGTAATGCCTATGGGTTGATTGGCCCAATACCGACCCAACGCCTGAAAAAAGAAAGTATTGATGAGTTGATCGCCAAAAGCCCGCTGACTTCAGATGCGGTAGACACATCGCCCACTTATGCGGTTGTCACTAACTGTACCTATGATGGTTTCTGTTACAACGTTAATGACGTGGTGAAATATCTGGGAGCCAGCGTACCACGCATTCATTTTGACGAAGCCTGGTATGCGTATGCCCGTTTCCATCCGATGTATAAGAACCGTTTCGCAATGGACGTTGAAGACACTCCCGATCGCCCGACCATTTTTGCTGTGCAGTCGACCCATAAAATGCTGCCTTCTCTATCAATGGCCTCAATGATCCATGTGAAAAAAAGCCACCGTGCTCCGCTGGATTTTGATGATTTTAACGATTCATTCATGATGCACGGCACCACATCTCCCTTTTACCCGATCATTGCTTCAATTGATGTAGCGGTAAGTATGATGCAGGGAGATTCCGGTCGTTCCTTGGTACAGGAGTCGATCGATGAAGCCATTGCGTTCCGTAAAGCCGTCGTTTCCGTTAAACGCCAGATTCGCGAACAAGAGGGCGAATCAGCCTGGTTTTTTGACGTTCTACAGCCGGCGGAGGTTCATGATAAGGCAACGGGTAAACAGTACAGCTTTGAAGAGGCTCCGCTTGAGCTACTCAACCAGGGTCCTGAATGTTGGGAATTATCTGCGGGCGATAGCTGGCACGGCTTTCACGATGAAGATCTGGTTGATACCAATAGCATGCTTGATCCGGTAAAAGTCACCATTACCTGCCCAGGCATTAACCTGGATGGTAGTTACCAAGAACAGGGTATACCTGGCTATTTGATCACCAAATTCCTCGATGACAAAAGGATTGAAATTGCCCGCACCGGCGATTACACGATCCTCATTCTGTTTTCTGTTGGTATCACCAAAGGAAAATGGGGCACGTTAATTGAAAACCTGCTGACCTTTAAAAAACTCTATGACTCCGATGCGCTTGCCGTTGATGCTATTGCGTCTTTGAAAGGCCAATCACCGCATTACGATAACTTGACCCTGAAACAACTCTGCCAGCAGATGCATGAAAAAATGTGCGAGCTGGATCTGATGAACCACATTAATGAGGCGGTTAATACCGACCCTGAACCGGTGATGACTCCGGCTGCGGCCTATCAGAAAGTGCTGCGCTATAAGGCGGAACACATCCGCCTGGATGATTTTTCTGGCCGTATTGCCGCCAGCATGTTGGTTCCTTACCCACCAGGTATCCCGGTCCTAATGCCAGGTGAACGTCTGCCAGTTGGCGACAAAGGCATTATGGGCTATCTGCGAGCTTTACAGGACTTTGATAAACACTTCCCAGGTTTTGAACATGAGATCCAGGGTATCAACGTTGATGAAAATGGTGACTTTTGGGTAAGAGCCATCATTGAAGATGAACGCAAAGCTGTAAAGCGGCCGGAACAGCTCCGTTTTAAACGCCGGGTTTCTCCAACAATTAAAAAAGGTCGCCAATAATCAGCTGGTTATCTCATCACTCCGACCAGCCAGGGCCGGGGTGATGTCTATTCCGATGCAAGGGTTTTATTTATGTCAAATCAATCTTCAACATCATCAACGAGTGCTACTGACACAGCAAAGACAGACGGCGAGCACAAGCTCGGGCTAATTGCATTAATCGCCATTGTTGTAGGATCTATGCTTGGCGGTGGTGTATTTAGCCTTCCCCAAAACACAGCTGCTACCTCGGCAGTAGGGCCGATCATAATCGCGTGGCTTATCGCAGGTATTGGTATCTACTTTATCGCAAACTCATTCCGCCTGTTGTCCGACCTGCGCCCCGACCTACAGGCGGGCGTCTATATGTATGCCCAGGAAGGCTTCGGGTCATTTATTGCTTTCAACGTCGCCTGGGGATACTGGCTGATGACTGCCTTTGGCAACGTCGCCTTCGCCGTAATCTTGATGGACGCGTTAAACCAGTTTTTCCCCGGTGTATTCACCGATGGCAATAACCTGAATTCAATTATCTGCGGTTCGGTTTTGATTTGGGGTTACAACTTCCTGGTGTTATCCGGGACGAAAGTTGCGGGTTTTGTGAACACTCTCGGTACCATCGCCAAACTTGTACCACTGGTGCTGTTTGTTGTCATACTGGGCTTCTTAATCAATTATTCTCAGCTGTTCAGCAACTTTTGGGGAACTGCACCACAAATCGTTGAAGGGGTCGGCAACCACGCTAAACCCGTATCACTGATGTCGCAAATTCTTGCCCCTATGACGGTAACACTATGGGCATTTATTGGCGTAGAGGGCGCCGTCGTTCTTTCTGGACGCGCCAAAAACAAGAAAGATGTTGGTAAGGCCACGCTGCTGGGCTTTTTGTTGGCGCTGATCATCTACATACTGATGTCGATATTACCGTTTGGCGTTATGCCGCAGGCAGAACTCGCACAGGCCAGTAATCCTTCAACTGCAGGCGTCCTGGCGAAAGTGGTCGGTCACTGGGGCGGTTGGTTAATGAACGTAGGACTGATTATTTCAGTACTGGCAGGCTGGCTAGCCTGGACGATGCTCTGCGCTGAAATTCCCATGGTTGCCGGGCAAAAAGGCGCTTTCCCACGGGCTTTTGCGCGCACCAATAGCAAACAGGCCGCCAATGTTTCCCTTTGGGTCAGCAGTTTTGTGATGCAGGCCGCGATGTTATTAGTCTATTTTTCTAATGACGCGTGGAACACGATGTACAACATCAGTGCGTTGATGGTGGTGCCGGCATATATCACTACGACCTTGTATATGGCGAAAATTTGCCTCAATCGTGAGTACGATCAGTATGCCAAAAAGGGGCGTAAATTTGCCCTTGTCAGCGGCATTCTTGGCGTCATATTCTGCCTGTTTATCCTTTATGCCAGCCAAATCCAGTATGTAGCGCTGGTTCCCATTCTGCTTACCTGCGGGCTACCGGTGTTCATATGGTCTCGTAAAGAGAAGGGCGACAATCAGCCGCTGTTCCAGAATAAAGAAATTTTTTATCTGGCTATCCTGTTGCTGCTTGATGCCATCGTCATCTGGTTGCTAATGATGGGACGCATCACGCTATAACCGATCTTTTGCCCCCTAGCCCAGGAGAACCTAGGGGAGCAAAGCTGCGATTTGATGACCTTAGGCTTCATTGAAAGAGCCAGTGTTTAAGGAATTGGTGACATGGTTAACCATAGCCGCGGTTTATCATGTCATCATACCGCCAGTAACGCCTGCTTCTGCGCTCATGCACAGGGCTTTCGCCCCACTCTCCATCTTATCCACCAGCTGAAAAATAAAACTTATCCTCATACAGGAACAACCACGGCAAGGTTGGCAAGATTACTTCAGACCCCACCCAGTGATTTTCTAGCTATTTAAATCAATCAATTATGAAAAAATAGCGCCATTATTGTGTCTGATGAACCGTTGATGCTGTTGGTGGATCCAGGTTACCTAGATCGTTATACCCATATTATCCACAGGTAGATCCCAGCTGATTCACAGAGTACAATACGGCCTCTTGAGTTTAAGGTTGGGATCATTCATTCATGGCAGACATCACTCTGATCAGTGGCAGCACGCTTGGCAGCGCAGAATACGTGGCTGAACATTTGGCCGAGAAACTCGAAGAAGCAGGTTTCTCAACGGAAATGCTGCATGGCCCTGAATTGGATGAATTGACGCTGTCAGGCCGCTGGCTGGTGGTTTCCTCCACTCACGGTGCCGGTGATTTACCAGATAACTTGCAGCCGCTGCTGGAACAACTGGCAGAGCAGCAACCAGATTTATCGCAGGTGCAGTTCGGTGCCGTCGGTTTGGGCAGTTCTGAGTACGATACCTTCTGTGGTGCGATCAAACAGATCGACGATCTTTTCCAGGCTCGTGGAGCGAAAAGGATCGGCGATCGTCTCGAGATCGACGTGACCCAACATGAAATTCCCGAGGATCCTGCCGAAGAATGGCTGAAGAATTGGATTATTTTACTCTAATTCGGTTAAAGATCGCGCGAACGATTGTGTATAACTAGGCTTGAAAGCAGGGTATAAGCGGTAGTTATCCCAATAACAACCGTCGTACGCTTTCTGTCCTGTGGATAACATGCCATTTAGATCCCAGCTTATACTGGCCAGGATCACCGATCATTCACAGCAAACGATCCTGCTTAATCGGCTGATCTTTATCTGGAATAATCACTTATCCACAGAGGATCGCGATCCTAATAAGAGATCTAATAAAGAGATCTTTAAATAAAAAAGATCTTCTTTTAATTACCTAAGATCCTGACCGCTTGGTCGATCGACTAAACTTGAGTAGAATCCTCCCCCCAGGGCAAACAACGATCGTTCGCAAGTACTCCGAGGTGCTGTTCCATGTTTTATCCAGAGCAATTTGACGTCATTATCATCGGTGGTGGCCATGCCGGAACCGAAGCCGCCATGGCTGCGGCACGTATGGGACGTCAGACTTTATTACTGACCCACAATATCGACACGCTGGGACAAATGTCCTGTAATCCGGCGATCGGTGGTATCGGGAAAGGGCATCTGGTCAAGGAAATCGATGCACTCGGCGGGCTGATGGCCAAGGCGATCGACCATGCGGGCATCCAGTTTAGGATACTAAACGCCAGCAAAGGCCCAGCAGTGCGAGCCACTCGAGCTCAGGCAGATCGCGTCCTGTATCGCCAAGCTGTTCGTACCGCATTGGAGAACCAGCCCAACCTGATGATCTTCCAACAACCGGTTGAGGATCTGATCGTCGAGAACGATCGAGTGGTGGGTGCGGTGACCCAGATGGGGCTGAAATTCCGTGCCAAAGCGGTAGTACTGACCGTAGGCACCTTCCTGGATGGCAAGATCCACATCGGCCTGGAAAACTACAGCGGTGGCCGTGCTGGGGATCCTCCGTCGATCTCTTTGTCACAGCGTCTGCGTGAACTGCCTCTGCGTGTCAATCGCCTGAAAACGGGTACACCTCCCCGTATCGATGCACGCACTATCGATTTCAGCGTTCTGGCTGAGCAACATGGCGATACGCCAATCCCAGTGTTTTCTTTCCTGGGCAACGCCAGTCAGCATCCGCAACAGGTGCCGTGCTACATCACGCACACCAATGAAAAAACCCATGACGTGATCCGCAATAACCTCGATCGTAGCCCGATGTATGCCGGGATCATCGAAGGGATCGGCCCACGCTACTGCCCATCGATCGAAGACAAAGTGATGCGCTTTGCCGATCGTAATGCGCACCAGATCTTCCTGGAACCTGAAGGGTTAACCAGCAACGAGATCTACCCGAACGGGATTTCCACCAGTTTGCCGTTTGACGTACAGATGCAGATCGTGCGTTCGATGGAAGGGATGCAAAATGCCCGCATCGTTCGCCCTGGCTATGCCATCGAGTACGATTTCTTCGATCCACGCGATTTAAAACCAACGCTGGAAAGCAAATTTATTCAAGGGTTGTTCTTCGCAGGCCAGATCAACGGCACCACCGGTTACGAAGAAGCTGCTGCACAAGGCCTGTTGGCAGGATTGAATGCCGGGCGTTATGCCGTTGAAGACGAAGGCTGGTCACCACGCCGCGATCAGGCTTACCTGGGGGTGCTGGTGGACGATCTCAGTACGCTGGGCACCAAAGAACCGTACCGCATGTTTACCTCACGTGCCGAATACCGTTTGATGCTGCGCGAAGACAATGCCGATCTGCGCCTGACGGAAAAAGGCCGCGAATTGGGGCTCGTTGACGATGAACGCTGGCAGCGCTACTGCGAAAAGCTCGAGCACATCGAACAGGAACGCCAGCGTCTGCGTGATATCTGGGTGCATCCGCATTCAGAGAACGTCGAGCAGGTTAACGTCTTGCTGAAAGCGCCTCTGTCACGTGAAGCCAACGGCGAAGAACTGCTGCGCCGTCCGGAAATGGATTATGCTCAACTGACAGCGGTGGCCGCTTTTGCTCCTGCACTGGCAGACACCGAAGCCGCTGAGCAAGTGGAAATTCAGGTGAAATACGAAGGCTACATCGCTCGCCAGCAGGATGAGATCGACAAACAGCAGCGCAACGAGAACACCGTGTTGCCGCTGGATCTCGATTATCGTCAGGTATCTGGGTTGTCCAACGAGGTGATCGCCAAACTGAACGATCACAAGCCTAACTCGATCGGCCAGGCTTCGCGCATTTCCGGTATCACACCTGCAGCGATCTCCATTTTGCTGATCTGGCTGAAAAAGCAGGGCTTGCTGCGCCGCAGCGCATAAAATCCGTTCACCGAGTGGCCGTTTGCCTATCTGCTGAGCAAACGGCCGCTGACATCACCTCAAGCCTGAATTATCATAGACTGCCTTAGTGAGCAGTTGCAGATTGGCCTGCTGTTCCAAGCCTGTCAGAGGACTCTGTTGTGCAAAAAAAATTGGATTCGTTGCTTGCAGCGGCTGGAATTTCGCTTCCCGATCAACAAAAGCAGCAATTGTTGGGTTATGTCGCTATGCTCGACAAGTGGAACAAGGCTTACAACCTCACTTCTGTGCGCGATCCTCAGCAAATGCTGGTGCGTCATATCATGGACAGCATCGTGGTGAATGCTCATTTGACGGGTTCACGCTTTATTGACGTTGGCACCGGCCCTGGTTTGCCAGGCATTCCGTTGGCTATAGTGCGGCCCGATGCCCATTTCACCCTGTTAGACAGCCTGGGCAAGCGTGTACGCTTCCTTCGCCAGGTACAGCATGAGTTGGGGCTGAACAATATCGAACCGGTACAGAGCCGCGTAGAAGAGTTTGTGGCAGAACCGCCGTTTGATGGTGTGATCAGCCGGGCTTTTGCTTCACTGCAAGACATGTTGGCTTGGTGTCACCATCTGCCAGCCAAAGGGCAGGGGCGTTTTTATGCGCTGAAAGGAGTTTGCCCGCAAGACGAGTTGGCCCAGTTGCCAGAAGGGGTTTCTCTGGAGTCGGTGGTGCGTTTGCAGGTACCTGAGCTGGATGGCGAGCGCCATTTGATCGTCCTGAAAGCCCACTAAAGCCAAATCAGAATTGTTTAGCATCAAATAATCAGCGATTGGTGTAGGGTACAGAAGGTAAATAGCAAGCAGGCTAATCAGATAGGTCCTCCTCTTCGTTTGTTTACCTTTAATTAACATTGTGATGTCAAAAATGCATCATTCCAGTGGGTGATAGTCACGTTAGCAACAATGTGTCAAAGATTCCGATTTGCTGTCAGTGTTAATTGAGTGTTGCTTTATTATTCCTGTGAATGTCAATAAAAGGTTTTTACGGGGTATAAGGATTGTTTTTGAACGGTTACGTTGTAATGATTTGATTTATAATATTTTTTGATCGCCCAAAAAGCTAAAGACCTAGGTCGTGAACCTGGGCTATAACTCATTAATAGTCAGTATTGTGATCGGTTGCACGTTTCTTACCGCAACCGTGGAATAGTCAGACAAATAAATGCGAGCGATTATTCCGGCCATTTTCTTGTGAAAATAGCCCGAAAAGGGGAAATTTAAATAATTGTTCACCTTTTCGCTACTTATCGATTGAATTCGTTGGAGTGGCCCGTATAATTTGCACGTTTTTTGCTGCTTGACTCAGAACCGCAAAGGCAGTTTTATACGTCGGCATACCCCCTCAGGGGTACGGAGAGAACAAACGTCATGTCTGTGTCCCTGTACAGCGGAAAAGTTGCACGCAAGTTGCTGTTGCTGCAGTTAATGACTTTTGTTTTGATCAGCGCTGCTTTCGGCCTGAAAAGTCTGGAGTGGAGCGGTTCGGCACTGGCAGGTGGCCTGGCTGCCTGGTTACCCAATGCCATGTTTATGCTGTTTGCCTTGCGTCATCAGGCACAGACGCCGGCACCCGGACGGGTTGCCTGGTCGTTCGCCATTGGTGAAGGGCTAAAGGTCGTGATCACCATCGTTTTGCTGATCGTGGCGCTTGGGGTGTTCAAAGCGGCGTTTGTACCGCTTGGCCTGACCTATTTAGCGGTGTTGATTGTGCAGATAGTGGCACCAGCCGTGATTAACAGTTACCGAACTTAACTAAATAAGGGTAAGAGGCATCATGTCTGCAGGAGAAGTCTTGACTCCACAGGAGTATATCGGTCACCACCTGACGCAGCTTCAGGTCGGGACGGGGTTCTGGTCGATTAACGTCGACTCGATGTTTTTCTCCATTGTCCTCGGGGTGGTCTTTCTGGCGGTTTTCCGCAAGGTAGCCAAAAACGCCACCAGCGGCGTGCCCGGAAAGTTGCAAACCGCCGTTGAGCTGATCGTTGGCTTTGTCGATAACAGCGTTAAAGATATGTACCACGGCAAGAGCAAGGTGATTGCTCCGCTGGCGCTGACGGTATTCGTCTGGGTGTTCCTGATGAACCTGATGGACCTGATCCCGGTCGACTTCCTGCCGTTTATCGCTGAGAATTATCTCGGTCTGCCAGCACTGCGTGCGGTGCCTACCGCCGACGTGAACATCACGCTGTCGATGGCGTTGGCCGTATTTGTCCTGATCCTGTTCTATAGCATTAAAATGAAAGGCATTGGTGGGTTCGTCAAAGAGTTAACCATGCAGCCGTTCAACCACCCGGTATTTATTCCCATTAACCTGATCCTTGAAGGTGTCAGCCTGCTGTCCAAACCTGTTTCACTGGGTCTGCGACTGTTCGGCAACATGTATGCGGGTGAGTTGATCTTCATCCTGATTGCTGGTCTGTTGCCGTGGTGGTCACAATGGATGCTGAGTTTGCCTTGGGCAATCTTCCACATCCTGATCATTACGCTTCAAGCCTTTATTTTCATGGTTCTGACGATCGTCTATCTGTCGATGGCGTCTGAAGAGCACTGATTTTCTTAAAACACTTGCACTATTAAACTGAAACAAACTGGAGACTGTCATGGAAAACCTGAATATGGATCTGCTGTACATGGCTGCCGCTATTATGATGGGGTTAGCGGCAATCGGTGCTGCGATCGGTATCGGCATCCTGGGTGGTAAATTCTTGGAAGGCGCTGCACGTCAACCTGATCTGATCCCTCTGTTGCGTACACAGTTCTTTATCGTTATGGGCCTGGTTGACGCCATCCCGATGATCGCTGTTGGTCTGGGTCTTTACGTGATGTTTGCTGTCGCGTAAGTAGGGGTAACCCTCTACAAACAACCATTAATTAACTTTTAAAGAGGCATTGTGCTGTGAATATTAACGCAACAATCCTCGGCCAGGCTATCGCGTTCATCCTGTTTGTCTGGTTCTGCATGAAGTATGTATGGCCGCCGATTATGGCAGCCATCGAGAAGCGTCAGAAAGAAATTGCTGATGGCCTCGCTTCTGCAGAACGTGGCAAAAAAGATTTGGACTTAGCGCAGGCCACTGCGACCGACCAGCTGAAAACTGCCAAAGCGGAAGCCCAGGCGATTATTGAGCAAGCAAACAAACGCAAAGCTCAGATCGTGGACGAAGCGAAAGCAGAAGCCGAGCAGGAGCGTAACAAAATCGTCGCGCAGGCTCAGGCTGAGATCGAAGCCGAACGTAAGCGCGCTCGTGAAGAGTTGCGTAAGCAAGTCGCGATGCTGGCAATTGCCGGTGCCGAGAAGATCATCGAACGTTCCGTGGATGAAGCTGCTAACAGCGACATCGTTGATAAACTGGTCGCTGAACTGTAAGGAGGGAGGGGCTGATGTCTGAATTTATCACCGTAGCTCGCCCCTACGCCAAAGCAGCTTTTGACTTTGCCGTTGAGAACCAAAGCGTAGAACGCTGGCAGCAAATGCTGGCGTTTACTGCTGTTGTCACGCGTAATGAACAGATGGCGGAACTGCTTTCCGGTGCTGTCGCACCTGAAACCTTGTCCAACACGTTTATTGCAGTTTGTGGCGATGAGCTCGACGAACATGGCCAGAACTTTATCCGTGTAATGGCCGAAAATGGGCGTTTACTGGTCCTTCCTGCGGTGCTGCAACAGTTCATCGAACTGCGCGCCGCGCTGGAATCCACCGTCGAAGTCGAGGTGCTCTCATCGAGCGCACTGAACGACACACAGCAAGCCAAGATTGTCGCTGCGATGGAAAAACGTCTGTCACGCAAAGTTAAGCTGAATTGCAAAATTGACAAGTCTGTACTGGCCGGTGTCATTATCCGTGCCGGTGATCTGGTGATCGATGGCAGCGTACGTGGCCGTCTCGAGCGCCTGGCAGACGTCTTGCAGTCTTAAGGGGACTGGAGCATGCAACTGAATTCCACCGAAATCAGCGAACTGATCAAGCAGCGCATTGCTCAGTTCAATGTAGTGAGCGAAGCTCACAATGAAGGTACCATCGTTTCCGTCAGCGACGGGATCATCCGCGTACACGGTTTGGCCGAGGTTATGCAGGGCGAAATGATCGCACTGCCAGGCAACCGTTACGCAATTGCATTGAACCTGGAGCGTGACTCTGTAGGTGCCGTGGTCATGGGTCCGTATTCGGATCTGGCCGAAGGCATGAAGGTAAAATGTACCGGCCGTATTCTGGAAGTTCCGGTTGGCCGTGGCCTGCTGGGCCGCGTAGTCAACACTCTGGGCGCACCTATTGATGGTAAAGGCCCGGTTGACAACGACGGTTTCTCTCCGGTTGAAACTATCGCACCTGGCGTTATCGAACGTCAGTCTGTTGATCAGCCAGTACAGACCGGCTACAAATCGGTCGACGCCATGATCCCAATCGGTCGTGGCCAGCGTGAGCTGGTGATCGGCGACCGTCAAACCGGTAAAACCGCCCTGGCGATCGATGCGATCATCAACCAGCGCGATTCCGGCATCAAATGCGTTTACGTGGCTATCGGCCAGAAAGCGTCCACCATCGCTAACGTGGTGCGCAAGCTGGAAGAGCACGGCGCACTGGCCAACACCATTGTGGTTGTGGCTACCGCGTCAGAATCCGCTGCACTGCAATACCTGGCGCCATATGCCGGTTGCGCAATGGGCGAATACTTCCGTGACCGTGGTGAAGATGCGCTGATCGTATACGATGACCTGTCCAAACAGGCCGTTGCTTACCGTCAGATCTCCCTGCTGCTTCGCCGTCCACCAGGTCGTGAAGCTTACCCAGGCGACGTATTCTACCTCCACTCCCGTTTGCTGGAGCGTGCTGCGCGTGTTAACGCCGACTACGTTGAAGCCTTCACCAAAGGTGAAGTCAAAGGCCAAACCGGTTCACTGACCGCTCTGCCGATCATTGAAACCCAGGCGGGTGACGTTTCCGCGTTCGTTCCGACCAACGTAATCTCGATTACTGATGGTCAGATCTTCCTGGAATCCAACCTGTTTAACTCCGGTATTCGTCCGGCGGTTAACCCGGGTATTTCCGTATCCCGTGTGGGTGGTGCAGCACAGACCAAGATCATGAAAAAACTGTCCGGTGGTATTCGTACCGCTCTGGCACAGTATCGTGAACTGGCTGCGTTCTCTCAGTTCGCTTCCGATCTGGACGATGCAACGCGTAAACAGCTGAGCCACGGTCAGAAAGTGACCGAGCTGCTGAAACAGAAACAGTATGCGCCGATGTCCGTCGCACAACAGTCTCTGGTGCTGTTTGCCGCCGAGCGTGGCTACCTGAACGACGTAGAAGTGGCGAAAGTCGTCAGCTTCGAAGCCGCTCTGGTTGCTTTTGCGGACCGCGAGCATGCCGAACTGCTGAACCACATCAACCAAACTGGTGCTTATAACGATGAGATCGAAGGCAAGCTGAAAGGCATCCTCGATACCTTCAAGGCAACCCAGTCCTGGTAACGCATAGCGGCCTGCCGTTGCAAGACGGCAGGCCGCTGGCAATGAGGAGAAGCAGAGATGGCCGGCGCAAAAGAGATACGTAGTAAGATCGCCAGCGTGCAAAACACGCAGAAGATCACTAAAGCGATGGAAATGGTCGCCGCCTCCAAAATGCGTAAATCGCAGGAACGCATGGCGGCCAGCCGTCCTTATGCAGAGACCATGCGCGAGGTGATTGGTCACCTGGCTTTAGGGAATCTGGAATATAAGCACCCGTACCTGGATGAGCGTGACGTTAAGCGCGTCGGGTATCTGGTGGTGTCTACTGACCGTGGTCTCTGTGGCGGCTTGAACATCAACCTGTTCAAGAAGCTGTTGGCAGAGATGAAAGGCTGGTCTGAAAAAGGCGTTGAAACTGATTTAGCGCTGATTGGCTCAAAAGCGGCCTCTTTCTTTGGTTCCGTGGGCGGCAACGTGGTTGCCCAGGTGACCGGCATGGGGGATAACCCTTCCCTGTCGGATCTGATCGGTCCAGTGAAAGTGATGTTGCAAGCCTACGACGAAGGTCGTTTAGACAAGCTGTACGTTGTCAGCAACAAATTTGTTAATACGATGTCCCAGGAACCGCAGTTACTGCAACTTCTGCCATTGCCACCTTCTGATGACAGTGAACTGAAGAAAAAATCCTGGGATTACCTGTATGAGCCCGATCCAAAAGTGCTGCTTGATACCTTGCTGCGCCGTTATGTGGAATCGCAAGTTTATCAGGGCGTCGTGGAAAACCTGGCCAGCGAGCAGGCCGCACGAATGGTCGCGATGAAAGCCGCAACCGATAACGGCGGTAGCCTGATCAAAGAGCTGCAGTTGGTATACAACAAGGCGCGTCAGGCCAGCATCACTCAGGAACTCACCGAGATCGTTTCGGGAGCCTCCGCGGTTTAAGCTAGGTTTACGAATTACGTAGAGGATTCAAGATGGCTACTGGAAAGATTATCCAGGTAATCGGCGCCGTGGTGGACGTCGAGTTCCCTCAGGATGCCGTACCGAAAGTGTACAACGCTCTTGAGGTTGCAAACGGCACCGAGAAATTGGTGCTGGAAGTTCAGCAACAGCTGGGTGGCGGCGTGGTTCGCTGTATCGCAATGGGGACCTCAGACGGTCTGCGTCGTGGTCTGGCCGTAACCGACCTGCAGCACCCAATTGAAGTACCGGTAGGTAAAGCTACCCTGGGCCGCATCATGAACGTATTGGGTGAACCAATCGACATGAAGGGCGACATCGGCGAAGAAGAACGTTGGGCTATTCACCGCCCGGCGCCAAGCTACGAAGAGCTGTCCAGCTCCCAGGATCTGCTGGAAACCGGTATCAAGGTAATGGACCTGATCTGCCCGTTCGCCAAGGGTGGTAAAGTCGGTCTGTTCGGTGGTGCTGGTGTAGGTAAAACCGTAAACATGATGGAGCTGATCCGTAACATTGCGATCGAGCACTCCGGTTATTCTGTGTTTGCGGGCGTGGGTGAACGTACTCGTGAGGGTAACGACTTCTACCACGAAATGACCGATTCCAACGTACTGGACAAAGTTTCCCTGGTTTACGGCCAGATGAACGAGCCACCAGGTAACCGTCTGCGCGTTGCGCTGACCGGCCTGACCATGGCTGAGAAGTTCCGTGACGAAGGTCGTGACGTACTGCTGTTCGTCGATAACATCTACCGTTATACCCTGGCCGGTACCGAAGTGTCCGCACTTCTGGGCCGTATGCCATCGGCGGTAGGTTATCAGCCAACGCTGGCGGAAGAGATGGGTGTTCTGCAAGAACGTATCACCTCTACCAAGACCGGTTCAATCACCTCTGTGCAGGCCGTTTACGTTCCTGCGGATGACTTGACTGACCCATCACCAGCCACCACCTTTGCTCACTTGGATGCAACCGTGGTACTGAGCCGTAACATCGCTTCTCTGGGTATCTACCCGGCCGTTGACCCGCTGGATTCCACCAGCCGTCAGCTGGATCCGCTGGTAGTTGGCCAGGAGCACTACGACGTAGCGCGTGGCGTGCAGTCTATTCTGCAACGCTACCAGGAACTGAAAGATATCATCGCCATCCTGGGTATGGACGAGCTGTCAGAAGATGACAAGCTGGTTGTATCCCGTGCGCGTAAAATCCAACGTTTCCTGTCTCAGCCGTTCTTCGTGGCAGAAGTCTTTACCGGTTCTCCGGGCAAGTTCGTATCGCTGAAAGACACCATCCGTGGTTTCAAAGGCATTATGGACGGCGACTATGACCACCTGCCGGAGCAGGCGTTCTACATGGTTGGCACCATTGAAGAAGCAGTGGAAAAAGCCAAGAAACTGTAACGCCTTGAGAGGAGGGTGATATGGCTATGACTTACCATCTGGATGTCGTCAGCGCGGAAAAACAGATGTTTTCCGGCCTGGTGCAGAAGATCCAGGTGACAGGCAGCGAAGGCGAACTGGGGATCTTCCCTGGCCATGCGCCGCTGCTGACTGCCATCAAGCCTGGCATGGTGCGTATTGTTAAACAGCACGGTGAAGAAGAGTTCATCTACCTGTCCGGCGGTATCCTTGAGGTACAGCCGAGCGTGGTAACCGTGCTGGCGGACACTGCCATCCGTGGAACGGACCTCGACGAAGCGAGAGCGCTGGAAGCTAAGCGTAAAGCTGAAGAGCACATCCGTAGCTCTCATGGCGATGTCGACTATGCTCAGGCATCTGCTGAACTGGCGAAAGCGATCGCGAAACTGCGCGTTATCGAGCTCACCAGAAAAGCGATGTAAATTCCCACGTTGCCTGCAGCGTGTGGAAATAAGAAAGCGGCCCCTGTGGGTCGCTTTTTTTTTGTTTTAAAATAAGCGTTTCAACCGGCCAGGCATTGTGCTGTATTAGCGCTGACGCCGCCGTGAAGCGTCGCCGATCGCCGACAGTTTTTTCACTGTACGGTTGGATTGCAGCCATTGGCTGCAGGCTAGGAGCCATGCGGCCTGCGCCGGATTCGTGTAGAGAAATATGTAGTAATTCCGCCATCAAACGGTTTTACTTTCGTCCATCAAAATGGAGTTATCAGGTTGCTTATGTCTAACAGCGCAATGAGCGTGGTTATCCTCGCCGCGGGCAAGGGAACACGCATGTATTCCGACCTTCCCAAGGTGTTACATCCGCTGGCGGGTAAGCCAATGGTGCAGCACGTCATTGATGCTGCCATGAAGCTGGGGGCCAAAAACGTCCATCTGGTTTATGGCCACGGCGGCGAGCTGCTGAAAAGCACCCTGCACAATGATGCACTAAACTGGGTGTTGCAGGCCGAGCAGTTGGGAACCGGCCATGCGATGCAGCAGGCAGCACCGCATTTTGCCGATGATGAAGACGTGCTGATGCTGTATGGCGATGTGCCATTGATCGCCGTTGAAACGCTGACCCGCCTGCTGGCAGCCAAGCCTCAGGGTGGTATTGGTCTGCTGACGGTGAAGCTGCAAGACCCGAGCGGTTATGGCCGCATCGTACGTGAAAACGGCACCGTGGTGGGCATTGTCGAACATAAAGATGCCAGCGATCAGCAGCGCCAGATTAATGAGATCAACACCGGCATTCTGGTGGCCAACGGCCGCGATCTGAAGCGCTGGCTGGGCAAGCTGAACAATAATAATGCCCAAGGTGAATTCTATATCACCGACATCATTGCCCTGGCGCATGCTGAGGGTAACAAGATTGAGGCGGTTCACCCGGCGCGCCTGAGCGAAGTTGAAGGCGTGAATAATCGCCTGCAACTGTCGCAGCTTGAACGCGTGTATCAAGCCGAGCAGGCAGAGAAACTGCTGCTGGCTGGCGTGATGCTGCTGGATCCGGCACGCTTCGATCTGCGTGGCGTGCTGGAACATGGCCGTGACATCTCCATCGATGCCAACGTGATTATCGAGGGCATGGTCAAGCTGGGTAACCGCGTGAAGATCGGTGCTGGCTGCATACTGAGAGACTGCGTGATTGGCGACGACTGCGAGATCAGCCCATACAGCGTGCTGGAAGATGCGCAGCTGGAGGCGGCCTGTACCGTTGGCCCATTTGCCCGTCTGCGCCCTGGTGCCGAACTGGCGGAAGGTGCCCACGTTGGCAACTTCGTGGAAATCAAGAAGGCCCGCCTGGGCAAAGGCTCCAAGGCTGGCCACCTGAGCTATCTGGGCGACGCCGAGATTGGCGACGATGTGAATATCGGTGCCGGTACCATCACCTGCAACTACGACGGTGCCAACAAGCACAAAACCATTATCGGCGACGGCGTGTTTGTCGGCTCGGACACTCAGCTGGTAGCTCCGGTCACCGTAGGCAAAGGGGTGACGATAGCTGCCGGTACCACGGTGACCCGTGATATTGCGGATAATGAGCTGGTGTTGAGCCGGGTCAAGCAGGTGCACATTCAAGGCTGGCAGCGTCCAACCAAGAAGAAGTAGGTCCCCTCACCCCAACCCTCTCCCACAGGGAGAGGGAGCTATTTCGGTGTTGTGGGCGGGTTCAGAAATTAATCTGTGGTCCTGCGTAGGGGCGCTGCATGCTGCGCCCGTTTTAACTAGTGTTTTGCTCTGTACTTTCACTAAAGAGTACAGAGCAAAACATAATAATCCCCATTCTCTACAGGCTCGGGGAAGCACGGTAAAACCGGCAAAAATCAGGTCGAGACATCGAAAGCGCCCGCAAGGCGTTTAATTAGGAATACAACAGATGTGTGGAATTGTAGGTGCAGTAGCGCAACGTGATATCGCCGAGATCCTGCTGGAAGGTTTACGTCGCCTGGAATACCGGGGCTATGACTCAGCGGGTCTTGCCGTGGTGGATAACGAAGGTAACGTCAGCCGTTTACGTCGTGTCGGCAAGGTACAAAAACTGGCTGAAGCGGCAGAGCAACAGGATCTGCATGGTGGTACCGGGATTGCCCATACCCGTTGGGCGACGCACGGTGAACCTTCAGAGGCGAACGCGCATCCTCATGTTTCAGATTACATCGCGGTAGTGCATAACGGCATTATCGAAAACTACGAGCCGCTGCGCGAACAGCTGATTGCGCGTGGTTATCACTTCAGTTCTGAAACCGATACCGAGGTGATTGCTCATCTGGTGCATTGGGAACAGAAGCAGGGCGGTACGCTGCTGGAAGTGGTTCAGCGTGTGATCCCGCAGCTGCGTGGCGCTTATGGCACCGTGGTGATGGACAGCCGCGATCCGAGCGTATTGGTGGCTGCTCGTTCAGGTAGCCCGCTGGTGATTGGCCGTGGCGTGGGCGAGAACTTCATTGCTTCCGACCAACTGGCCCTGCTGCCGGTAACCCGCCGCTTTATCTTCCTGGAAGAAGGCGACGTGGTAGAAGTGACCCGCCGCACCGTCAGCATTTTTGACAAGCAGGGTAATGCGATTGAGCGCCCAGAGATCGAATCTCAGGTGCAATACGACGCCGGTGACAAAGGCGCATACCGTCATTACATGCAAAAAGAGATTTTTGAGCAGCCGATGGCGCTGAAAAACACCCTTGAGGGGCGTTTCAGCCATGGCAAGATCGACCTGAGTGAGCTTGGCCCGCACGCTGATGAACTGCTGTCAAAAGTGCAGCACGTGCAGATCATCGCCTGTGGGACTTCTTACCACTCGGGGATGGTGGCTCGTTACTGGTTCGAGTCGCTGGCCGGTGTGCCTTGTGACGTAGAGATTGCCTCTGAATTCCGTTATCGCAAGTCAGCGGTGCGCCCAGGCAGTCTGATCATCACCCTGTCTCAATCTGGTGAGACCGCCGATACGCTGGCAGCACTGCGCTTGTCCAAAGAGCTGGGGTACTTAGGTTCTCTGGCCGTGTGCAACGTGGCGGGTTCTTCGCTGGTGCGTGAATCCGATCTGGCGCTGATGACCAAGGCCGGTACCGAAATCGGCGTTGCCTCCACTAAAGCCTTTACCACACAGCTTGCTGTGCTGTTGATGCTGGTAGCGCGTCTTGGCCGGCTGAAAGGGATGGCGGAAAGCGTAGAGCATGACATTGTGCATGGTCTGCAAGCCCTGCCTGCGCGTATCGAGCAGATGCTGTCACTGGATAAGAGCATCGAAGCGCTGGCGGAAGGTTTCTCTGACAAGCATCACGCACTGTTCCTTGGCCGTGGCGATCAATACCCGATCGCTATGGAAGGGGCTCTGAAGCTCAAAGAGATTTCCTATATCCACGCAGAGGCGTACGCAGCCGGTGAGCTTAAGCACGGCCCGCTGGCGTTGATCGATGCCGACATGCCGGTGATCGTGGTTGCGCCTAACAACGAGCTGTTGGAGAAGCTTAAATCCAATATCGAAGAGGTGCGTGCCCGTGGTGGTCAGCTGTATGTGTTCGCCGATCAGGATGCCGGCTTCGTCAGCAGCGAAGGGATGACCATCATCCCACTGCCGCACGTGGAGGATATCGTCGCACCGATCTTCTACACCGTGCCGTTGCAGTTGCTGTCTTACTACGTTGCCCTGATCAAAGGCACCGATGTGGATCAGCCACGTAACCTGGCGAAGTCCGTTACCGTGGAATAATCGTTAACCTTCCTGCTATGAATACCGTGTTGGGTTACTCAATACGGTATTTTTTTAGCCCCGGTTTTACCATTAACGCTATGATTGGCGGGTGATGCTACAGGAAAGGGAATGCGTAGATAATGAATATTTTGATTACAGGGGCACGGGCTCCGGTGGCGATAGAGTGGGCGCGTATTGCGTTACGCAGCGGGCACCGTGTCTGGTTAGCAGATAGCCTGAAATGGCCGCTGGGCCGCTTTTTACAAGGGATTGAAGGTTATCTACTGCTTCCCTCCCCGCGCCAGGACCTTGCCGGTTATCAACAGCAACTGCAAGGTTATCTCGATCAACATGACATTGGGCTGCTTATCCCCACCTGTGAAGAGATTTTCTACCTCTCCCAAGCGTTTGCTGCGTATATCGGGCCTACCGAGTGGCTGATACCTGAACGGCGGTTGCTATTTGAACTGCATCATAAGTACCAAAGCCTGAGCCTGTTAACGGGATTGGGTGAGGTGCGGACTCCTGCGACCCGATTACTGACCTCCTGCTCGCAAATTGCCGACGATCCCCTGACCATTTTGAAACCGGTTTATTCACGTTTTGGTCGCCAAGTGATCCGCACGCCGAAACCGGGTGTATTGAACGATCGACAGCTCAACGAGCATATCCCCTGGGTGCAGCAGCAGAAATTAGACGGCGTGGCGTTGTGTAACTATGCCGTTTTTGAGCACGGCAGGCTAATCGTGCATCAGGCTTATCAACCCAAATACTGCTTCAATCAGGCTGCAGGCAGCTACTTTGTTCCCTATCAGGATCGGCGGCTGGACGATTTTGTCCGTCAGTTTGGGGAAAAAACCGGCTTTCATGGCCAGGTGGCGTTCGATTTTATCGAACAGGAGGGGGTGATTTTTGTTATTGAGTGTAATCCCAGGGCCACCAGCGGCCTGCATTTGCTGGGGGCTCAGATGTCCATCGCTGCCGATGGGCAATTGCAATATCTGCCAGCGCCGCCCAAGGCAGGACATGTGGGCGTGATCGTACTGTTATTTTTTGCCTGGCAGGCTTGGCGCGATAAGCAGTTGGCGACGCTATGGCAGGATTTTCGCCAAGCGCCTAATCTGCTCAACGATCCCCGTTGGCCGATAAGTGCCGGAGCACAGTGGTGCGCGTTGTTGGAAATGGGGTACCGCAGCTTGCGCTATCGGCGGCCCCTCACCGATGCCAGCACTTTCGACATCGAGTGGGACGGTTAGCATGGAGCAGGTTAATCAGTGGCAGCGCCTGCAAGTGACCCTGTTGCAACAGCCAGGCATGATCGCCAATCTCCAGACGTCGATGACCGAGTATCAACAGGATGGCTTCTGGATACCGGCGACGGTCAATGATTACGTGCCCGGTAATTGCTATGTGGTTTCCCCGCTGGCTCTGATCGTTGATTACGCGCGGGATGAAATTATCAAAATCGATAACGGTGCGTTGCGGGCGCTGTGCAACGGGCTGACGCTGTTGCTGAAATGGCCCTTAGTGCTGGCATACGTCGATCGGCTCCAGGTGCTGAATAATCAGTGTCTTTCCACCAATATGACCAGCAGCCACTGGCAAACCCTGGATACCGATGCGTTGCGGCAACAGGCATTACAGCGTTATCCCCAGCATACTTTGATGATCCGTTCGCTCAATGATCAGCAGACCCCCGAGCTGTTGGCGCAGCTCTCCCAGCAAGGTTGGCTGCCTATCGTCAGCCGTCAGGTTTATTGCCTGGACGATCCTATACGCTGGTGGGGTAAAATCAACGCGCGCCGGGATGACAAACTGCTGCATCAGGTGGGATGGGAGTTCAAACGGCTGTCGGCCGATGATCCCGAGCAGATGCAGTGTGCCGAACGCCTCTATAACCAGCTCTACCTGGAAAAATACAGCCGCCAGAATGTGCAGTTTACCACCGGTTATTTATCTCAGGCCTCGCAGCTTGGCGTGTTGCAACTGTACGGTTTGTTCCACCAGCAGCAAATGGTGGGGGTGTTGGGAATGGTTCAGTTGGAACAGACGGTAACGGTGCCGATCGTCGGCTATCGGACGGAATTACCCGCATCATTGGCCTTATATCGTCGTCTGATCGCCTTTGCGTTACGCTACGCTATGGAACATAAGCTGTTCCTCAATTTGAGTTCTGGCGCGCCAGATTTTAAGCGGGTTCGCGGTTGCCAACCGGTGATTGAATACAGCATGGTTTATGTCCGGCACCTGAACGTTTATCAGCGTGGCGTGTGGGCGCTGATTTCCTGGCTTTCCCTCAAGGTCTATCAGCCGTTATTGAAGCGCTATCAGTTATGAACGTTACCAAGATAGTGGCCTGCAACTTGGGGATAGTGCGCCAGCGATTGGCAATATGACAAGCGTGTAAAAAAGAGCGAAAACCGCTCATATTCAGAGAGATAGTGCAGCAACAGGCAGATTTTTGTAGATTGTTTTTTGTCTAAAACTGACGTCATCTCACTGATTTTAATCAACTAAATATCAATCACTCTCCGCTGTAATATAACTGTCATATTTCGTACATTTAACTGTCACCAAACTGTCCTATTTTCCCTCCTGCAGCAATACTTACTCTGATGAAAACGACCCAAGGTCGATTTTGAATATCCCATTAGGAGGGATTATGAAACTGATGCGTACCACCGTCGCCAGTATTGTGGCAGCGACTTTCTCTTTGGCCTCTGTGTCCGCCTTCGCTGCTGCTAGCCTGACCGGTGCAGGTGCGACATTCCCCGCTCCGGTGTATGCCAAGTGGGCAGATTCTTATCAGAAAGAAACCGGCAACAAGGTTAACTATCAGGGGATCGGTTCCTCTGGTGGTGTGAAGCAAATCATCGCCAACACCGTTGACTTTGGTGCTTCTGATGCCCCGCTGTCCGATGAAAAACTGGCTGCGGACGGCCTGTTCCAGTTCCCTACCGTGATCGGTGGCGTGGTACTGGCGGTGAATATTCCGGGCATCAAATCCGGTGAGCTGACTCTGGATGGTCAAACCCTGGGTGATATCTACCTGGGCAACATCAAAAAATGGAATGACCCGGCGATCGTTAAACTGAACCCGGGCGTCAAGCTGCCGGATCAGGCTATCGCCGTGGTACGTCGTGCTGATGGTTCCGGGACTTCTTTCGTCTTCACCAGCTATCTGGCCAAGGCTAACGCGCAGTGGAAAGAGAAAATTGGTGCAGGCTCAACCGTTAACTGGCCAACCGGCCTGGGTGGCAAGGGCAATGACGGCATCGCCGCGTTCGTTCAGCGTCTGCCAGGCTCTATCGGCTATGTTGAATACGCTTACGCCAAGCAGAACAACCTGGCCTACACTAAATTAGTGTCTGCCGATGGCAAAGCGGTTAGCCCAACCGAAGAGAGCTTCAGCGCCGCAGCCAAAGGTGTGGATTGGAGCAAAACCTTCGCGCAGGACCTGACCAACCAGAAAGGCGACAACGTCTGGCCAATCACCTCCACCACCTTCATCCTGGTGCACAAAGAGCAGAAGAAGCCTGAGCAGGGCGCAGAAGTGCTGAAGTTCTTTGACTGGGCTTACAAGACCGGTGCTGCACAGGCCAGCGATCTGGATTATGCCGCCTTGCCTGCCGAAGTGGTTGAGCAAATCCGTGCTGCCTGGAAGACCAACATCAAAGACAGCTCCGGTAAGGCCTTGTTCTAACAACGCAGGGGGTGCGGCAGACCGCGCCTCAACCTGACTGTCGGGGCCCGGCACTCCGGGCCCTTCAAGCTTTAAACAGAAGAGTAATCTATGGCTGAGTACAAGCCGACCATGAAAGCACCGGGTAAAAACGGTGACATCATCTTCAGCGCGCTGGTCAGACTGGCGGCGCTGATTACCCTATTGTTGCTGGGTGGCATCATCGTTTCGCTGATTATCGCCTCCTGGCCGAGCATGCAGAAGTTTGGTTTTGCCTTCCTGTGGACCAAGGAGTGGGATGCGCCAGCCGAACAGTTTGGTGCGCTGGTACCGATCTACGGCACGGTCGTCACCTCGGTGATTGCATTGATTATCGCCGTGCCGGTCAGTTTTGGTATTGCCCTGTTCCTGACCGAGTTGGCCCCTAACTGGCTCAAGCGCCCATTGGGGATCGCGATAGAGCTGTTAGCGGCGATCCCGAGCATCGTTTACGGCATGTGGGGCCTGTTCGTATTTGCCCCGTTGTTCGCCCAATATTTCCAGACCCCCGTGGGGGAAGTGTTATCCGGGATCCCGATCGTCGGCGAGCTGTTCTCCGGCCCGGCATTTGGTATCGGTATCCTGGCTGCCGGGGTGATCCTGGCCATCATGATTATTCCTTACATTGCGGCGGTAATGCGCGATGTGTTCGAACAAACCCCGGTGATGATGAAAGAGTCGGCCTATGGTATCGGCTGCACTACCTGGGAAGTGATCTGGCGCATTGTGCTGCCGTTCACCAAAAACGGCGTGATCGGCGGTGTGATGCTTGGCCTGGGGCGCGCCCTGGGGGAAACCATGGCGGTGACCTTTATTATCGGTAACACCTACCAGCTCGACAGCTTCTCGCTGTTTATGCCGGGCAACAGCATCACCTCGGCGCTGGCTAACGAATTCGCCGAAGCGGAATCCGGGCTACATACCTCTGCGTTGATGCAGCTTGGGCTGATCCTGTTTGTGATCACCTTTATCGTCCTGGCGCTGTCGAAGTTGATGGTGATGCGCCTGGCCAAGCGTGAGGGCCGCTAACATGGCAACGATGGATATGCAAAACCCGGTAGCACTGGCGGAAAGCCGCCGTAAAATGCAGGCCTGGCGTCGGCAGAAAAACCGTCTGGCGCTGTTCCTGTCGATGGCGACTATGGTCTTTGGCCTGTTCTGGCTGGTGTGGATCCTGTTCTCGACCATCACCAAGGGCATCGACGGCATGTCGCTGGCGCTGTTTACCGAAATGACGCCGCCGCCGAATACCGCGGGTGGTGGTCTGGCTAACGCCATCGCCGGTAGCGGCTTGTTGATCCTGTGGGCGACCATCTTCGGCACCCCGCTGGGTATCATGGCGGGGATCTACCTGGCGGAATACGGCCGTAAATCCTGGCTGGCGGAAGTGATCCGCTTTATCAACGATATTCTGTTATCCGCACCATCGATCGTCGTGGGCCTGTTCGTGTACACCGTGGTGGTGGCGAAGATGGAACACTTCTCCGGTTGGGCCGGGATTATTGCACTGGCCCTGTTGCAGATCCCGATCGTGATCCGTACCACCGAAAACATGCTCAAGCTGGTACCGGACACGCTGCGTGAAGCTGCCTATGCGTTGGGGACACCGAAATGGCGCATGATTTCCGCCATTACGCTGAAGGCGTCGGTCTCCGGCATTATCACCGGCGTGCTGTTGGCGATTGCGCGTATCGCCGGGGAAACCGCCCCGTTGCTGTTTACCTCGCTGTCGAATCAGTTCTGGAGCACCGACCTGATGCAGCCGATCGCCAACCTGCCGGTCACCATTTTCAAATTTGCCATGAGCCCGTTTGCCGAATGGCAACAGTTGGCCTGGGCCGGGGTGTTGTTGATCACCCTGTGCGTACTGTTACTGAATATCCTGGCGCGTGTGATTTTCGCCAAGAAAAAGCATTCATAAAAATTTAGGTGCCGCTCAGGCGACACCGTGAAAAGAGAGAAGTCTTGATGAGTATGGTTGACTCTACTTCCAGCAGCAAAATTCAGGTACGCGATCTGAACTTTTACTACGGCAAATTCCATGCGCTGAAAAACATCACGCTGGATATCGCCAAGAACAAGGTGACCGCGTTTATTGGCCCGTCTGGCTGCGGCAAATCGACGCTGCTGCGGACCTTCAACAAGATGTACCAGCTCTACCCCGAGCAGCGTGCCGAAGGCGATATCCTGCTGGATGGGCAAAACATCCTGACGGATAACCAGGACATCGCGCTGCTGCGTGCCAAGGTGGGCATGGTGTTCCAAAAGCCAACGCCGTTCCCGATGTCGATTTACGACAACATTGCCTTCGGCGTGCGCCTGTTCGAGAAATTGTCCCGTGCCGATATGGACGAGCGTGTCCAATGGGCGCTGACCAAGGCGGCACTGTGGAACGAGACGAAGGACAAGCTGCATCAAAGCGGTTACAGCCTGTCCGGTGGCCAGCAGCAACGCCTGTGCATTGCGCGCGGCATTGCCATTCGCCCGGAAGTGCTGTTGCTGGATGAGCCTTGCTCGGCGCTGGATCCGATTTCCACCGGCAAGATTGAAGAGCTGATCAGCGAGCTGAAGTCTGACTACACCGTGGTGATCGTGACCCACAATATGCAGCAGGCGGCGCGTTGTTCCGACTCCACCGCATTTATGTATCTGGGTGAGTTGATCGAGTTCAGCGATACTGACACTCTGTTTACCGCGCCACAGAAAAAGCAGACCGAAGACTACATTACTGGCCGCTATGGTTGATTAGGATGCATCATGGATAACCTGAATTTAAACAAACACATTTCCGGCCAGTTCAACGCTGAACTCGAGCACATCCGCACTCAGGTGCTGACCATGGGCGGGCTGGTGGAGCAACAACTGACCGACGCCATTACCGCGATGCATAACCAGGACGGTGAACTGGCCAAACGGGTGATCGAGGGTGATGCCAAGGTCAATATGATGGAAGTGGCGATCGACGAGGCCTGCGTGCGCATCATTGCCAAACGCCAGCCGACCGCCAGCGACCTGCGCCTGGTGATGGCGATCATCAAGACCATTTCCGAGCTGGAACGCATTGGCGACGTAGCGGACAAGATCTGTCGCACCGCCCTGGAGAAATTCTCGCACCAGCATCAGCCATTGCTGGTCAGCCTGGAGTCACTGGGCCGCCACACCGTGCAGATGCTGCACGACGTGTTGGATGCCTTTGCGCGTATGGATCTGGATGAAGCGATCCGGATTTACCGCGAAGACAAGAAGGTCGATCAGGAATATGAAGGCATCGTGCGTCAGTTGATGACCTATATGATGGAAGATACGCGCACCATTCCGAGCGTGCTGACGGCGCTGTTCTGTGCCCGCTCTATCGAGCGTATCGGCGATCGCTGCCAGAATATTTGCGAATTTATCTTCTACTTCGTCAAAGGCCAGGATTTCCGCCATATCGGTGGCGATGCGCTGGACAAGCTGTTGTCAGACGGTAAAGACGAGAAAAAAGCGTAATTCAACCAGTGATTTATCCCAGAGGGCGCTGAATACAGCGCCTTTATGCCATTTAAAAACCGTAAAGTTAAAAAGGTTATAACTATAGCGTTTAATATTATTTCCTGACCTAAGTGAGGCTTGCTAGCTTATCAGCCAGCGGGACATCAATCACTTGGGAGCCTTTCATGAAACAGCGCGTCTTAGCCTTATCTCTGTTAGCCAGCCTGACCAGCCTTGCCACCGGTGTGGCACATGCCGATAAACTCGATGATATTCAAAAAGCCGGCGTGGTGCGTATTGCGGTATTCGATAGCAACCCACCGTTTGGTTATGTCGATCCGCAGAGCAAAAAGCTGGTGGGTTATGACGTGGACGTGGCCGAAGCCATCGGTAAGGCGCTGGGCGTCAAGGTTGAACTGCGCGCCACCAACCCGGCCAACCGCATTCCTTTGCTGGTATCCAAAAAGGTTGATCTGATCGCGGCCAACTTCACCATCACCGACGAGCGTGCCAAAGAGGTGAATTTCAGCGTGCCGTATTTTGCTACCGGCCAGAAATTCATTGCGCATAAGGGCGTGCTGAAAACTCCTGAAGATATCAAGAAGCTGCGCATCGGTGCGGATAAAGGCACGGTGCAGGAAATTACCCTGCGTGAGCACTACCCAACGGCCAAGGTGATCTCTTACGACGATACCCCATTGGCGTTTGTCGCCCTGCGTAACGGTAACGTTCAGGCCATCACCCAGGATGATGCCAAGCTGGTTGGCCTGCTGGGCAACCTGCCCGCCGCGCAAAAAGCCGACTTTGAAATCTCTCCGTTCAGCATCACCAAAGAATATCAGGGCGTTGGTATCCCGAAAGGCGAAGATCGCCTCACGGCTACCGTTAACGATACCTTGATCAAACTGGAAAAAGACGGCGATGCGGTGAAGATTTACGATCGCTGGTTCGGTCCGGAAACCAAAACCGCCCAACCGCGTGGCGATTTCAAGATCGGCCCGTTGGATCAGCAACCTAAAGCCTAATCTCCCTTCTCCCTCTTCCCGGTTTTGAACCGTGACGGAGAGGGTTGGGGTGAGGGGAAGTACCTCGCATGAATCTGCAACAACTCTCAGACTGGCTGTTGGCGCCGCAGTATCTGAGCTGGCTATGGAATGGCTTCTTGATGACCTTATGGCTGTCGGCCTGTGCCGGGCTGGCGGCAACGCTGCTGGGTTTTGGCCTGGCGGCGATGCGGGACAGCAGCCTGCGCCCGTTAAGCTGGCTGGCGGTGGCCTACAGCGCGCTATTTCGCAATACTCCTCTGCTGGTGCAACTGTTCTTCTGGTATTTCGCCGCAGGGCAGATCCTGCCTTCCTTCGCCATGCAATGGCTGAATACCCCCCATCAGTTAGGCTTTCTCGACTGGCCCTCTTTTGAATTCCTGGCGGGCTTCTTCGGCCTGACGCTTTATTCCACCGCGTTTATTGCTGAAGAGATCCGCTCCGGTATCCGTGGCGTCGCCAGTGGGCAAAAGTATGCAGCCTACGCGCTAGGGCTGACCGGCTGGCAATCGATGCGTTATGTGGTGTTGCCGCAGGCGCTGAAAATCGCTTTCCCGCCGCTGCTGGGGCAGTACATGAACGTGATTAAGAACTCATCGCTGACCATGGCGATCGGCCTGGCTGAGCTGTCTTACGCTTCGCGCCAGGTGGAAACCGAAACTCTGCGGACCTTCCAGGCGTTTGGCGTGGCAACGGTGTTGTATATCGCCATCATTGCCCTGCTGGAAGGCTGGGGCATGTGGCGTCAACAGCGTAAACCGCTGGGGGGGCACTAAGATGGACTTTACCGTTATCCAGGAAAACCTGGGTTACCTGCTGTGGGGCACCTTCCCGGATGGGTCTTTGGGCGGTGCTGCGTTGACGTTGGCGATCAGCCTGATGGCCGGGCTGGCGTCGGCAATTCTGGGTACGCTGCTGGGTGTCGCGCTGGCGATGTCGCGTGGGGTGCTGGCTGGGTTATTGGCGATGGTGCTCGGATTCTTCCGCGCCATCCCGGTGATCATGCTGATTTTCTGGACTTACTTCCTGCTGCCAATCGTGTTTGGCGTCGATATCCCGGAAATTACCACCGTGGTGTGCGCGCTGGCGCTGATCGCCTCGGCCTATCTGGCCCATGCGGTAAAAGCGGGCATCGTGGCTATCGGTGCGGGGCAGTGGCAGGCGGGGCTATCGCTCGGTTTAAACCGTTGGCAGGTGCTGCGGATGATCGTCTTGCCGCAGGCGCTGCGCATGATGGTGCCTTCGTTTATCAACCAGTGGATCTCGCTGATTAAAGACACTTCGCTGGCGTACATCGTCGGCGTGGGTGAGTTGACCTTCCTGGCTACTCAGGTCAATAACCGCAGCATGGTTTACCCGATGGAGGTGTTCCTGTTTGTGGCACTGGTCTATTTCATCTTCTGCCTCACGCTGGACGTGCTGGCGAACGGGCTGAACAAACGCCTTAGCCCGCAGACCAAAGCGCTAAAACGCAGCTGGCGCTGGTGGCGTAATCGCCCGCCGCTACCGGCTAGTTAATCAGGTTACAGTAGGAATGGTTGCCACTATCTATACCCTGGCTAATTAATTAGCATGGTGTGGGGGCTTGATGTCTTATGGTTACTAATGATTTATTATCGCTTTACGTTAAATTTATGATTGTGATCAATGTATTGCGTTTTTGTCATGCAGCTCGAGTGATTTAGAGTATAAATAAGAGTGATTTATATATTTCCATTGGATGGTTATCATTATGAAAATTAGTGCGTTATTTATTAGAACGGAACCAAGTCGGCGGCGGTATGGCGTTGCCTTGTTTGTTGGCATTATTGGCGGGATCCTCTCTGCTTTTGTCAAGTGGGGGGCAGAGGTTCCGCTACCGCCAAGAACCCTGAGTGATGGTCGGGCTGAATTTAACCCGCCTTATCTTTTTTTAAGAGATTATCTTGGGATAGATCCAACCGGTACGGTATATACCTTTTCTGAGCATATTATTAATCCGGTTATGGTTACGCACGTCCTATTTTCGCTGGTCTTTGCTATCGGTTACTGCTTGGTTGCCGAAGTTTTTCCAAAGATCAAACTTTGGCAGGGGGTGTTGGCGGGTATCATTGCCACCGTTGCCGTGCATGGCATTAGTTTCCCTCTGCTTGGTTTGACTCCCCCACTTTCAATGCTGCCATTTGATGAGTACCTTTCTGAAATTTTGGGGCATATATTTTGGTTTTGGGTGATTGAGATAGTTCGTCGAGACTTACGTAACAGAATTACCCATGAGCCTGACGCCGAAGTCCCGCTGGGATCTTATCGTTAATCGCTAAAGTTCAGCGGGGTATTCTCCCCGCTGAATATCAAGGTGGTTTAACGGGTAAGCTGCCAGCCCCGTTGCTGCCACAGTGCAGGCAGCTGTGCCAGATCGTCAAACGTTGTCACCAATGGGTGATCGATCGGTTGATTATGAGGATCGGCGCAGAAGTAGAACACCGGGATGCCAGCCGCGATCCCCGCCTGGGCACCGGCAACGGAATCATCTACCAAAATACAGCGCTCTACGGGCACCTGCATCTGTTGGGCGGCATGGAATACGATGGCCGGATCGGGTTTCCAGCGTTGAATATCGTAGCCGCTGAACAACCGGTCATCAAAATAGGACAGCATGTCGGTTAACCCCAGCGAATGCTGCATTTTGCTCACCGGGCCGTTAGAAACGGTGCACATCGGGGCATTCATTTGTGCCAGCAGCTCGCGTGCACCGGCAATCGGCTGGAGCTCGGCATCAAACAGACGGGCCACTTCCTGGCGAAAAATCGGCTCCAGATCGCTGGCGGGTAAATTGACCCCGTGCTCGGCGTTAACCAATTCAATGATCTCGTAGAGCTTGATCCCTTTATACTTTTTAAAGACCTCTTCCAGCGCCAGCTCGATGCCGTAGTGGGCAAACATATGCACATAGGCCTTGCTGCACAGCACTTCGCTGTCTACCAGTGTGCCATCGCAATCAAATAAAACACATTCAACCTGATTCATTGGGGTAAGCGCCCTCGGTTAAGTCATGACTGCTGTTACTTTAACCGGATCGCAGCGGGTTGTCCCTCTTTGGCAATCAATCTCAATAAATACAACTTGTTGGCCGTTTTAGCCGTAAAGATGGCGAAAAAAACCTGTGAGCGAGGTCAAAACCCGGACTTTTTGTTATAGGATAGCCAGCGACAGTCCTAATCCCTCTTCGGAATTCTATAATGAGCAAACAAGACCTCAGCCTTGATGCCAATCAGGGCTTGCTTGAGCGCGTGTTTAAACTCAAGCAGCACGGCACCACGGTACGTACGGAAACGATTGCTGGCATCACCACCTTTTTAACCATGGTGTATATCGTGTTCGTTAACCCGCAGATCCTGGGCGCGGCGGGCATGGACACTCAGGCGGTGTTTGTCACCACCTGCCTGGTTGCCGCGTTGGGCAGTATCCTGATGGGTTTGCTGGCTAACCTGCCGGTGGCGCTGGCTCCGGCGATGGGCCTCAACGCATTCTTCGCGTTTGTGGTGGTCGGTGCGATGGGTATTTCATGGCAGGTTGGCATGGGTGCTATTTTCTGGGGCGCAATCGGTTTCCTGCTGCTGACCATTTTCCGTATCCGCTATTGGATGATTGCCAATATCCCGCTGAGCCTGCGGGTGGGCATCACCAGCGGTATCGGCCTGTTTATTGCCATGATGGGGCTGAAAAACGCCGGTATCGTGGTTGCCAACCCGGATACGTTGGTAGCGGTAGGCAATCTGACCTCCCACAGCGTACTGCTGGGAGCCTTGGGCTTTTTTATTATCGCGGTGCTGGCTTCGCGTAATATCCATGCGGCGGTACTGGTTTCCATCGTGGTGACTACGCTGATCGGCTGGGCGTTGGGCGACGTGAAGTATGGCGGCGTATTTTCCCTACCGCCGGACGTCACCTCCGTGGTCGGCCAGGTGGATATCGCCGGGGCGCTGAATATTGGCCTGGCAGGTGTGATCTTCTCCTTTATGCTGGTTAACCTGTTTGACTCCTCGGGTACGCTGATCGGTGTGACCGACAAGGCTGGCCTGACGGATGAAAGCGGCAAGTTCCCGCGTATGAAGCAGGCGCTTTACGTGGACAGCATCACCTCGGTTGCCGGTGCTTTTGCGGGTACCTCTTCGGTCACCGCCTATATTGAAAGCTCCTCTGGGGTGGCTGTTGGTGGGCGTACTGGCCTGACCGCCGTGGTGGTAGGCATTCTCTTCCTGCTGGTGATTTTCCTGTCACCGTTGGCGGGAATGGTGCCAACCTATGCTGCTGCGGGCGCGCTGATTTATGTGGGGGTGCTGATGACCTCCAGCCTGGCGCGGGTGAAGTGGGAAGATATGACCGAAGCGGTTCCGGCCTTTGTGACCGCCGCCATGATGCCTTTCAGCTTCTCGATCACCGAAGGGATTGCCCTGGGCTTTATCTCTTACTGCATCATGAAGCTGGGCACCGGCCGCTGGCGTGAAATCAGCCCCTGCGTGATCGTGGTGGCGCTGCTGTTCGTGCTGAAAATTGCGTTCGTTGACGGGCATTAATCATCTTCGGTAATTAAAAGGGGCGTTCAGCCCCTTTCAGATCGATGATAAAGGTTAAACGGGCGCAGCATGTGAATTGGCCCCAAGACGTTGGACGGTTTAAAATTAAGCTTTCTAAGCTATGCTAGCGCTCAACCTCATGGATTAGGTTGAGGCCGCAGCGCTGTCGTGCTCGCACCGTAGGTGCGCTAGGTTAAACCACTTGAAATATGACCTAATCTGAAAATTAAACCTTTTATCTGAATTTAAATGACGTAATAAATGCTATAAATTAATATCTCACCGCAATTTAAAAAAGGAGCGTTCATATTTTTTGTTAATAATTTAAGAGGGATCTATATATTAGATGGGCGCCACGCTCAGTCCAAACTCTATGTTTATCGTGCCTTTAACGTTAATTTAACCCTGGCTTTATTAAATTTAACATCCTCAACCCTTATTTAGGCCTGTTTTTCGATGGGCTTACATCAGTTCTTATCAATTCTTTACGCAATAAAAGGAAGGCATATAGCCTGTTGAAAATACGAATGCATCACCCTGCTTATGGACGAAGTAGTCCATGCTAGCATCTTTCATAGAGTAGAAGCCGGGCAGGTAATGGTTGATATCGGTGGTTAATGCTTCATCAGACGGCGATGATATTGCTTGGGTAGTCACTAAGTTCAAGTAGCCAGCACTATTACGATTGATTTTAAAATAATTTTTTCTGCTGATTCTGGTGATTCTATTGTTCTTGGTCATTGTTCCTTTTAATATCGCCATACCACTATCTCCCTGTAGATAAAATGCCAGTGACATATTTAGTCTGGCGTCTTTAGCATGTACGATAAGATTAGCTTCACAATTAAAATAACGCTTATGATAATATTTATTACCCACTCTAATCCCTATTATGACCAGAATAACAACGGTTATTGCGACAATTCCCATTTTGGCTGAAAGTAGACTTTTCATTGTAAAACCTCATCCTTTTCAAAGTAGTAATCAGAGCTACACTGCATTGTCGGATTATTTAACAACGGTTTTAAACACCGGATAGCCGATACACGCCTCTTAACAGGGTGAAACGTCAGGTAAATGTATTTTTTGTCGCCACATGTTAAAGGGTTCTTCTCCGTGAAGCGAGCATAATCCTTTAAACCTTCCTGCTGATTGTTGATAAAGATGGTACATCCATCAATGTATCCGAGTAATTTATAGTCTGAAAAATAATTTTTCTCGACAGAAGAAAAAAATATGATATGGAAAACTGCAATAGTGATCCCGACGGCTACTAGCAAGCTTGAAAGTCTTCTGAAAAATACAAAGGGTATTACGGAAGCATGGCCCTTCTTGTGAAGATTATTATTGCCATTAACTACGACTTCGCCTTTAACTTTGTTGTCAATCGAGGCCACCTCAGTTACGTTGATATCAATTTTAACCTCTTCTACCTCGTTACTAAATGACGGTTCTGAGAGTTTTTGGACATCGATATCGGCAGGTATCATCAGCCCTTTGCGAGTTAGCGTTATGATTAGGGTCTTCTCAAAACCAAGTGAAATAAAGGAGCGCCTTAGTATGAGAATATTCTGATAAAATGTATTATCTGTAACATAGAGTCCATCATTTTCCCATCCAGCCTCAAACAGCGCTTTCTTGGTAACAAGATTACCTTGATATTGTAATAATAAATGTAAGCAACTCGCTGCAGCCGCAAGTAGAGTTCTCCTTTCTCCTGTTTCTATTGAAATCAAAGAATTATCTTGAGGGTTAAACTTAATGACCCCTTCAATAAGATACACAACTTCACCTTCAGAGCTCATACGCCCTCTCGTAATTTTACAAAATCATAATAAGTTGATGCTAATGTAACCACAGACACCCATAAAATCAAGCTAAGACTAATCTTGCTGTATGAATATTGAGCGGTTTGTTTTTTAACATCACATTTACATTTTTATTGATGGTTAATTTCTAGGTTATGGCTACCATATAAATATCATTGACTTAGATGTTTTTTTTGGGTGTGTTTAAGATTTAATTTGTGTTTTAATTATGTTAAAGAACAATCAGGTTCGTTTAAGAATAATCTGTGGATTCGTAAATCCTATTAATTAAGTTGATTTAATTTTTAGTTGTCACCTATTGCGTGGATAATTCTCCAGACAAGCAGGGTGCTGTTAATGTATATATATGGAAATATCGAAGGTGAGTGATATGTTGTGCGGTCAACAACAAGAAAGTGGTAAAAAACCATCTTTCTATATTGCATCCGAAAATAATTACTTTATTGCCGGGTTCGTAGCCCTTCTTGAAACTCAGGAAGAAAAGTATGGTTCAGTTTTTGAATATAAAATCACAGACTGCACTCTAAAAGGTGTTCGTGTGATATCTGACGCATTGAGTGAGAAAAAAGGAAGTTACACTCTTATTGTTGTGGCAGACAGTGATATGTTAGGTGCTGTTTTTTTAAATGTCGAGACAAAAAGCCATCTGTTTATCGATGTGGAGCGCTGTAAATATGATTTTATAGAGAACGTTTCAGATCGAGCTTACATCATGCGTTTAGTTAACCATCATTATGTTACGACGATGCAGATGAAGTTGTGTTCACTGACAAAGAAGGAAAAGAGAATATGTCATTACATAGCTAAAGGATTTTCTTCCAAGTTCATTGGGATGAGTCTTGGGATTCATGAGAAAACCGTTAGCGGGTATCGGAATGGCATAATTCGTAAGATTGGCTGCGATAATAAAATAGGTCTGTATAAATTTATAAACACCCATTTCAACAAGTTACACGGGAGTGGAAAGGAGCTTGTCATTTTTTAGAACCACTATTGTGGGTTGGGATAAACCATTCATTATAGGTGAAATGAACACTTCAAGTTTAACTATTGTCGCTAGATAGTAGTTAAACCTGAAGTAGTAAACCCATGTTGTAAATTAAATAGAAATCATAAAGGAAATATAGTTAATGTCTATGACAATGAATAAGACCCTGCTGGCTGTTGCCGTTATCTTCGGTATGTCTTCCTTGGCTCACGCCGCTGACCAGGGTCACGGTAAAGTCACCTTCACCGGATCTATTATCGATGCACCGTGCTCTATCGCACCGGAATCTATCGATCAGACTGTTGAATTGGGCCAGATTTCTAATGTGGCGCTGAAAGACGGTGGTATGTCCAAACCAAAGAACTTTGATATTAAACTGGAAGGTTGCTCATTCGGCACAAAGGCTGCCAAGAACAAGGTTGCTGTAACTTTCACCGGCATTGAGTCTGTAGCAGGGAACGGTCTGCTAGGTATTACGGGGGGTGCTAAGGGGGCCAGCGTAGCCATCACTGACGGCACGGGTACAGTGATTGAGCTAGGTAAACCAACTAAAGAGCATGTATTGCAGGATGGTAACAACACCTTGACCTTCGCGGCTTACATGCAGGGTGATGGCGCATCAGCAACCATTACCGAAGGTGACTTCCAGGCTGTGACTGACTTTACCCTGGCGTATAACTAAGCCCGTTCTTTTCCCCTTTATTTTTAAATATTAGCGTGTCTCTGCATGCGGGTTTCCCGCATGCCTTTTTTAGGTGGATTATCCAAAGGAATGATGGAAGGTGCACATTAATAATAATGTATTAATCGTATTTTCCTGCCTATTATCTCAGGCGCTGTTTTCTACACATGCCAGTGGTTTAGCTGGTTGGGGGACGGTCAATATGCAGGGCAGTATTATTGATACAGCCTGCGCTATTGCGGTGGATGACCGTGAGCAAAATATTGATATGGGTGTTATTCCTGTGGCCGATATTATTCGTGATGGCCAGGGACGCAGTCAGGCTTTTTCTATTGAACTGGTTAATTGTGTGCTTGAACGTCCGGGGAAAGAGGGGTGGAAACACTTCCAGGTGACCTTCGATGGTGATACGGAAGGCGAGTTGTTTGGTATTCGCGGACGGGCGTCCGGAGTCGGTCTGCAAATAGCTGATGATCTGGGCAACATAGTCTCACCCGGAAAGGCATTGCCGTTTGCCGATATTACTCTTGGTAATCGACAATTGAATTACTCCCTAAAACTGGTAGCTAATCATCACGCTGTTAAGTCTGGCGATTATTTTTCGTCAATTCGTTTCAAGCTGGATTACTTCTGAATGTCCTGCGGATTGAGCCGGAAACGATTATTTAAAATATAAGGTAAAGGATTATGGGATTGCCACCAACAGGAAAACGGGTTCGACTCCAGGCGGTGGGGCTGTGCGTCTCGCTGGCACTGGGCACACCGATGACAGTGGTCTACGCGGCAGATGACATTCAGTTTAATACCGATGTGCTGGACGTCAACGACCGAAAAAATATTGACCTGAGCCAGTTTTCCCGTGGTGGTTACATCATGCCGGGTACCTACGGCATGGTGGTGCACATCAACAAAAATGACCTGCCGGAGCAGCAAATCCCGTTTTATGCGCCGAAGGAGGATCCGAACGGCAGCCGGGCCTGTATTAGTAAGGCATTGGCTAATGATCTGGGATTCAAGGAGGACGTGCTCAGGGAACTGACCTGGTGGCATGACGGCGAGTGTCTGGAAGAGCGGGGGGTGCAGGGGATGGAGGTGCGGGGCGACTTGGCTACCAGTGCACTCTACCTGAATATCCCGCAGGCTTTTCTGGAGTACAGCGATGAGAATTGGGATCCGCCGTCACGTTGGGACGAAGGCATTCCCGGGTTGCTGTTGGACTATAACCTTAACGGCCGTAGTCAGCGTCAGCAGCGAGACGGCAGTAATACACAGACCCTGAGCGGTAACGGCACGGCCGGGGCTAACCTGGGGTCCTGGCGCCTGCGAGCAGACTGGCAGGCCAACCTCGAGCGCCAGACCGATAGCGGTCAGTCGTCTCGTCAGCAGTTGGACTGGAGTCGGTATTACGCCTACCGGGCGGTGCCGTCGCTACGCTCGAAGCTGACGGTCGGGGAGGACTATCTGGATTCGGGCATGTTCGACAGTTTCCGCTTTACCGGGGTGAGTCTGATATCAGACGACAACATGCTGCCGCCCAACCTGCGCGGGTATGCGCCGGAAGTGGTTGGGGTGGCGAAGACCAACGCCAAGGTGGTCATCAGCCAGCAGGGGCGGGTACTGTATGAAACCACCGTGGCTTCAGGGCCGTTCCGCATTCAGGACATCAACGATTCGGTCAGCGGTGAACTGAACGTGCGGGTAGAGGAACAGGACGGCAGCGTGCAGCAGTTTGTGGTGAACACGGCGAGCATTCCGTACCTGACGCGGCCGGGGTCGGTGCGCTTCAAGTTGGCGGCTGGCAAACCCTCGGACTGGGAGCATCACTCGCGCGGCCCGATATTCGGCACCGGTGAATTTTCCTGGGGGGTCAGCAACGGCTGGTCGCTGTACGGGGGCGCGCTGGCGGGCGGGGATTATAACGCGTTGTCACTGGGTATCGGGCGTGACCTGATGCTGTTGGGGGCGTTGTCGTTCGACGCCACGCAGTCCCGGGCGCGGTTGCCGCAGGGAGGCGGTACGCTCAGTGGTGGCTCTTATCGTCTGAGTTACTCGAAGAACTTTGACGAGTACGACAGTCAAGTCACGTTTGCTGGCTACCGCTTCTCGGAACAGGACTTCATGAGCATGAGCGAGTATCTGGACGCGCGTTATTACGGCACCCGGACAGGCAACGGCAAGGAGATGTACACCGTCACCTTCAACAAGCACTTCCGTGACTGGGGACTGAGCAGCTACCTCAACTACAGCCATCAGACCTACTGGGACCGGCCGGCCAACGACCGTTACAACCTGACGGTGTCGCGCTACTTCGACGTGGGAAGGTTCCACAACCTGAGCCTGTCGCTGTCGGCGTACCGTAATAGCTATAGCGGGACCAAAGACGACGGGGCTTACCTCTCGCTGTCGATGCCATGGGGCGCCAACTCGACGGTGAGTTACAACACCACGGTGAACCGCAACGACACTACCCATCAGGTCGGGTACTCCGACCGGATTGACGAGCACAATACCTACCAACTGCGCGCCGGGAGCTCACGCAGTGGGGCGAACATAAACGGGTATTACAATCATGAAGGCGACAAGGCGCGCATGAGTGCGAATGCCAGCTATCAAGAGAACCGTTATAGCGCCGTCGGCATGTCGCTACAGGGGGGAATGACGATGACCGCCGAGGGCGGCGCGATGCACCGTGCCGGGATGGCGGGCGGTACCCGGATGCTGATCGATACACAGGGCGTACCGGACGTGCCGGTGCGCGGTTATGGTCGGAGCAGCCGGACCAATGCCTGGGGCAAGGCGGTCATTGGTGATGTGAGCAGCTACTACCGCAACAAGGCGAGCATCGATGTGAACAAGCTGGGTGATAACGCCGAAGCGACGAAATCGGTGGTGCAAGCCACGCTGACCGAAGGGGCCATTGGCTATCGGAAGTTTGATGTGATTGCCGGCGCCAAGGCGATGGCGGTCATCAAACTGGCCGACGGCAGTGAGCCACCGTTTGGTGCGACGGTGATGAATGCCCGCAAGCAGGAAACCGGTATCGTCAACGACGGTGGCAGCATCTACCTGAGCGGCATTAACGCCGGTGACGCCATGACGGTGCACTGGGGTGGGGTGGCGCAGTGCGAGGTGCGGATGCCAACCCTGCTACCGGCGGACATGCTGATGAATACGTTGCTGTTGCCGTGCCATCCGGTGAGTGCCGGCGGCGCCGAGCCTGGCGGAGATAAACCCACAGCGTGACAACACAAGCCTGTGTCGCTGAGTGACGAGAGCGGCATGCGATTTTACCTAACCCATTTCACAGGCCCTGAGGCCGGGAAAGAGACAATGCGAAACGACTTATTGAAAACCACCATGCTTTTACGCCGCAGCGCCGGCACGACTGCGCTGCTGACCGTCGCCCTGCTGGGAAGTATGGTGGCCCCGCAGGCGCAGGCAGCGATAGCCCTGGACCGGACCCGGGTGATTTTTGACGGCAGCCAGACGTCGGTGAGCCTGAACGTCAGCAACCAGAACAAGCAGTTGCCGTACCTGGCACAGGGCTGGATAGAAGACGACCAGGGCAACAAAATCCAGAGCCCCCTCACGGTGCTGCCGCCGGTGCAGCGCATCGAGCCCGGCAAGCCGAGCCAGGTGAAAATCCAGGCGTTACCGGCGGCGAAGTTGCTTAAGCAAGACCGTGAGACAATTTATTACTTCAATCTGCGGGAGATCCCGCCGAAGAGCACCAAGCCGAACACGCTGCAAATCGCGCTGCAGTCGCGTATCAAGCTGTTCTACCGCCCGGCATCCATTGCGATGGACAAGAACGCGCCGCCGCCACAGGAGCAACTGACACTGAGCAAGCAGGGCGACAAGTATGTGGTGAACAATCCGACGCCGTATTACGTCACCCTGGTTGACGCGAGCAACAAGAAAGACGGCCCGGGCATCAAAAACTTCGAGCCAATGATGGTGCCGCCCAAGAGCCATCTTCCGCTGACGGTAAGTGCGGCAGCGGTGGGCAACAGCCCGGTGCTTACCTACGTCAACGACTATGGCGGCCGACCGCAACTGAGTTTCAGCTGCAACGGCAGCACCTGCACGGTGATACCGGCGAAGAAGGCGTAGCAGAACCGTAGTATCGGATGGTGGCGGGCACAGGCGAAGCGAAGGGATAGAGGATATGGGCATGACACACGAGACAGGAAGATCCCGGCAGGACCCGCGTGGGTCGACCGAACAGAAGTATTACGCCACGCTGGGCGGGTTGGCGCTGATGGTGCCGTTGACGCTGGGCATCATGCTGTGGCTGTTGCCGGGCGCGCAGGCGACGGTGGATAACTGGGACGTCGACGGCGCCAACGGCACCCTGTATGTGCACGGTTCGCTGACAGAAAGCGCCTGTCGGCTGGACATGACCAGTGCCCATCAGGATGTTGCCTTGGGCGAGGTAGGAACGGGACGCCTGCGGACAATTGGCGCCCGCGGTGAACCAGTGCGGGTCGAACTGCGCTTGGCGGATTGCCTGCGCAGCCCGGCGGGCAGTATCGACGTACGGACCGGCGGTCTGACCTGGGCGGACAATCAGCCGGCGGTGACGGTGAGCTTTAACGCCCCCCGTGACGCCGATAACCCGCAGTTGCTGAAGGCGCGGGGTGTCTCCGGCCTCGGGTTGCGCATGGAGAATGCGCAGGGCGAAGACGTGCGCCTGGGCAGCCGGGGCAAGCCGCTGCTGCTGACGCCGGGACAGAACACGCTGAGCTACACCGTGACCCCGGAACGCACCCCCGCCCCCCTGATGGCCGGCAGCTATCGGGCCGTGGTGGATTTTCATCTGAGTTATGACTGAGGTGGGTAGAACGATGAAGGGCAGCATTACAGGGCATCGACAAGTCTGGCACGTGCTGGCCGGTATGCTGGCCGCCTTGCCGATGCTGGCATGGGCTGGACCCTCGGCCACGGTCACGGTCAAGGTCACCGTGGTGGCACCGCCGCCCTGCGTGATAAACGATGACCGGCCGATTGACGTGGAATTCGGTGACGTGATGACCACCCGGGTGGACGGCGACAACTACAAGATGCCGGTCAATTACACGCTGTCGTGCACCGGTGGCACGACCAATGCGATGAAGCTGCAGGTGAAAGGCACGGGGGCGGCGTTTGACGCCACGGTGCTGCAGACCAACCAGACCGGGCTGGGCATTGAACTGCGCCAGGGCGACAGCAAGCTGGCCGTCAACGACTGGCTGAACTTCACCTATCCGAACAAGCCTGAACTGTGGGCGGTGCCGGTGAAACAACGTGGTGCAACCCTGACGGGGGGCGAGTTCAGCGCAGGGGCCACAATGGCCGTGGATTACCAGTAACGGGAGCAAAATATGACCAGAATAATAAATGTCCTGTTGCTGACCTGCGACCTGATAGCGGGTATCACCCCGGTACAGGCCAAGGATGGTGACGCGGATATGACGTTTCGCGGCACCCTGATAGAGCCGCCACCTTGCACCATCAATGACGGTAACCAGGTGGAGGTCAACTTCGGTGACCGGGTGGGCATCAACAAGGTGGACGGCGAGAACTACCGTCAGCCGTTGAATTACCAAATCACCTGCGACAAGGCCATTGGCGGCACCTGGGCGCTGACGCTCAGCTTGAGCGGCAGTGTGGCCGTGTTCGACAGTGACGCCTTGCTGACAGACAAGACCAGCCTCGGCATACGGGTGTACCAGAACGACACCCCATTCACCCCGAACAGCACGGTGAAGATAAACCTGGACAACCCGCCCCGTCTGGAGGCGGTACCGATAAAACAGGCGGGAGCCACGCTGACCGAAGGGGCCTTTGAGGCCTGGGCCACGTTGCGTGCCGACTATGAATAAGGTGCACGAGATGAAAAGGAAATTGGGCAAACGTCAGCGTACAGGACATCCCCGTTCCGGGGCTGCCGCCCTGCTGTTGGCGCTGGCGCTGATTGTCGTGCCGCCGGTAACCCAGGCCGCGGATGATAATAACGTGCACCTGCACGGCGCCCTGGTGGCAGAGCCCTGTGTGATACTGCCGGGCGATGAAGAAATTACGCTGGATTTTGGCACCATCATTGACAAGTACCTGTACCTGAACACGCGCACCCTAGGTCAGGCCTTCGAGATACATCTGGAGGAATGCGACCTGACGCTGGGCAAGACGGTGAGCGTGAGCTTTACCGGCACGGAGAGCAGTATCTTGCCGGGCCTGCTGGCGCTGGACGGCAGCAGTGGGGCCACGGGGATTGCCATCGGGCTAGAGACGCTGTCGGCCCAAGCGCTGCCGCTCAACCAGGCGAGCGACAAAGTGCAGCTGCAGGCAGGGAGCACGAGTATTGCGCTGAAGGCCTATGTGCAGGGCGAGCCGGATGCGCTGAGGGAGCAGAGTATCGAACGCGGGCCGTTCAGTGCGGTGGCGACCTTCCATCTGGACTATGAGTAAGAGAAACCAGACAGGCAGTGACAGACACGAACACAGAAGAAAGCGCGGTCCGTGACTGGGAGACGGCCTACCGCTGATTGGCGGCAGTCTGTTGCGGCATGTTGACCACTATTTTGCGACGCGTGAGGAGCTGTTTTATGCCCGGTACATGGACGACTTTATTTTTTTCACCAAAACGCGTTGGCATTTACGCAAGGCAATCAAGCGACTGCATGAATTTTTTGATTTGGGTGGATTTGAAACACACCCGGATAAAACGCAATTGGGGAGAATTGAACATGGCTTTGACTGGCTGGGGCTCTGGTATGCCCCCGAAGGGCCCCGGATAGCGCCGAGGGCCATAGAGAACCATCGGGCACATATTGCGCGGCTTTATGAGCAGGCACACAGGCGGAAGATGTCGACGGCAGAGACCGAGCTGCGTGTGCGGGAATATGAGGCCCGGTGGATGACATGGGCAAAGCACCTTTTGCGAAACGGAGGGTGATTGCCTGCTATATGAAACATCAAAAAAGGACGGTCTATCATGAGATCCATACTGCTTTCCGGAATTTTACTCCTCAACTCCCAGGCAGTCGAATGCGTCTTGTTTCCAACCCTGATCGACCCGGTCATCCGGTCTTGCTCGAATAATGGTTGTGTGTCCGCTACGTACGCATCGGGTGGCACCCGTCTCGTCGATGTTGTTCCGCTAGGGCCTCCTGACCCTACGTTGGGAACTAGGCTCGTCGCTATCGGCGTGCATTGCTCGGCGGGGACTCAGCTGCAGCCGCCACGACCTTTCACGTCGTGCAGCTATGATGAGGGGCCGGTCCACTCCCCCATTCTATCCAACTGCCACCTCCGCTCGACTGCCTCATGGGAGTTGACTCCTGACTCTACGTGCTCTACGACTACCGCGTGGGGGACACACAGGGGGGCAGGCCCTGGCGGCGAGTGTGTCCTCTTCATACAGGAGGGCGGGGTGATTAATCCACGGGGCACGGTTACCTCCATCTACGGTAGTGCGACGGCCGAGGTAGTCGCTAATAGTGGGAACGCGTTCTGTCAAAAACCGTTACCGCCCAACGTGACTTGTGACGTATTACTACCCGCTACGATCGACCACGGTACCGTCGGTCCTAATTCCAGTAGCTCCGTCAGCATCGAGGGGCAGTTATCCTGTGGGGCCAACCCCGTCGTCTCGTTTCTTGGCGGTGATCGTCTGGCCCTTGCGCCTGGGGTGACAACCAACCTCACTGCCAGCGTCGTTGGGGCGGGTCGGATCCAAATAACCTCAGACCTCGTCTCGCTGGGCGGTGAAACCGGGTATCACAGCGCGTCGACAGTGATTGTCGTCTCGCCGTACTGAACTGCTCTGACCGCCCCGTCTACCTTATGATGTGATACTGGGAGTGGCCGAACACTCACGTGAGTCCCATCGCTGGACCCGGGTGTCACTCGTGGGTGGGAGGGGGCCGTATAAAGGTATGTACAGCAGGTGTAACGGACGGAAAGACCAAGGGAAATCGCCAAATTAATGACGGCCATAATGTTCTTTAATTAACGCGGTATGCCCTCTTCGGGTAGTGTCCCGTTCAGCATAGCGAGAGAGCATTTACAAGCGGTGGTTTGGGTTGCTCGGCGACAAATCGCTCAACACCTGGCAGGATCTGGGTTAAATCCGTCAAAAAAGGTACCAGAAAACGGGCTGTTGTGAGCTGACGCGCCATTACCAGACGGTTATGCTTTCCCCGTCGTAGGATAATGAAAGCAAGGTCGGGCTCATCAAGATGAAAATAGCGGGCCAGTTGCACGTCATTGGGTTCTGCAACGTCAGCGGTCAGAAAATCAAAGGACATACCGGCCTCCCTGCCTGACGGCTATTTGTTAACAACTCTACAGTCGTCCGAAATGTTATAAATGATCAGACTGCGTGAAACGGTCGATAGTCGCTGTCTATTTAATCGTTTTTGTCTTAGGAGCAAAGCTTCGGCATGTAGCCGAAACGGGGGAGGCTTATGCGGAATTTAACAGGCTTTACACCCTTAAAAAAAATACCCGGCACGCTGAAATAACCTACCGGGCGTAATGCGTGGTGATCGCTGAAACCATCCGCTTACTTCACCCAGTCCTCCAGCTTTAGGTCCGGTACCCGAGCAAATTCCCGCGTATTATTCGTCACCAGTATGGCGTCTGCCGCAATGGCATGCCCGGCAATCGCCGTGTCGTTGGGACCGATGGGGGTCCCGGCTGCAGACAGTGCCGCCTCAACTTCAGCAGTGGCGTCCACCGCCGCCCGGTCCCTGGCTATGACGGCATCCCGGCGGGCGCAGAATGCGTCAACCAGTTGCGCGTGGCGCAGGGAGGCCTTTTTTCCGATAGCGCCGAAGCGCATCTCGGATATGGTCGCACCCCTACGTTATGCGCCCGGTGAGGCATCCTGCTCTCTCCCCATTACCCAGCGTAAAGGCCGGTTATACCGCGTCTGCCAGCCACCGATATTATCTTCCCCCTCGGCAAAATTGGCGATCTCGACCTCATTTTTGCCTCTGAACAAGTCAGCAAAATCAAGAGCCAGCGCCCGATCGTTGAAATTCTGCCGATCGTAATAGGCAATCATGATGCGTTTGTTTTCTGCCAGTGAATGCTTCGCCGGGAGGAGGCGGCCCTTCGGGGCAATCAGCAGCGCTCCAGAATAAAACTGCGGGTAATTGGCCATCAGATTAGCCGCGTGTAGCGCACCCTGCCCACGGGCGGTCAGGTAAACCTGTTGGAGATTAAGCTTCAGCTTGGGGCCCAGGTTTTCCAGGGTGCGTTGAATGGCGTTCTGGGTACTGGTAGAGCTGTAGTTAGACCAGCGAAAGCTCCCTTCCTCCAGCATCTGCGTGCCGTTTAGCTCAATATAGGCCACCCCGGCCTCGGCAAACAGCAACCGATCCTCTGGGATGATAGTGGCGGCTTTCCCGTAGGGATGAAGGTAGACGATGGTTGGCCAGCCTCCTGCCGGGGGCTCGCCACTCGGCACGGCATAGTGAGGTTTACCTTCAAACTTTGCGGCGTGTTGCTGATAGCGCGCTTTGGTGGTTGCCAGAATTGAACGGTAGGTGTCACTTTGCTGAATACTGCTGAACGAGTCGTCTTCCAGCAGATTGTAGTAATACCACAACCCTCTCTTGGCGCTAAGTTGCAGATAACGTTCGGCTAGCTCGGTCTGGCCCTGTTCGGCTGAGGAGGCAGCCAGTTGAAAGGGGGCCCAGATATTACGGCCATCTTCGCGCATCAGCGTCAGGTATAACGACGTAGCGCCGGCTTTTTTATCCTCCTGATTGTAGGAAGAGCGAGGTAATGGTTTACTCAGCGGGCTATGGATAGGCAGTTCTAGCGGCTCTTCTCCCTCAGGATAGAGCATGGGTGCAGCAAACAATGGACTGGTGGCAAAAGCCAAAAAGATGGCTAAAATAAAAAAAGGCATGATTTTATGACTTTGTTTTTCAATAATATTAATGAGAAAACGATTAAAAACGGCGCCTTCGACAGTGTTATCTCTGGGCGCCGCCTGGCAGCTTATTTTACGCGGCGGATATAGTCGCTGAATGCGGACAACTGGCCGGTCAGGAAATCCCGCGTGCCTTGGTCTACCAGTTCACCCGCCTGCTCATCAACCTTATTCTGTATCACTCCCCCCATAAACTCAGGTTTGTTGATCACCATGGCATCCAGGAACACCAGGATCTGGCGTAGGTGATATTGGCAACGTGCGCCGCCAATCGGCCCCATTGAGCTGGTCTGGATCGCCACCGGTTTGCCGGCCAGCGGTTGGTTAGGCAAACGGGACAGCCAGTCGATGGCGTTTTTCAGGCCACCTGGCACGGAGTAGTTATATTCTGGCGTTACGATGATCACGCCGTCAGCCTGGCGGATTTGTTCGGCAATGGCTTCTACCGTGGCCGGGAAACCCTCTTCTTGCTGGTGGTCTGCATCGTACAGTGGGATATCGCGGATGGAGGGAAGGGCTTCGATAGTGACACCCTGAGGAGCTAACTGAGGTAAAGCGCGTGCAACTATGGCGTTATAAGAGCCTTTACGTAGGCTCCCCAGTAGCGTGACGATCTTTAGTGCTTGCTCTGACATTTTGATTCTCCCTTTTCTGATGAACAGACTCAGCTTAGAACAACCAGCAGATAATAGGGCAAATAGGTGATGTATCCTAGGCAGAGTCTAAGTCTTTATCTGTTTTTACAATTCAAAGCAGTAAATCATGCGTTAAGAAAAGTTTTGTTTTGTATATTCCCCCGAAGACAGACGTTAAATCGGTGCTTTCAACGTGTAACAGAAGCGAGGCTGGTCAATTTCAAAAAGTGTGTGGAGGGAGGTGGGTTACGTGATGAAATTTCGTCGCATTTCTGTAAACCCTGGCTTTCGTCATATTGCCAGCAGATCAGCCTATCCAAGCCAGGCTGATGGGCGCACGCCCAGCTGAGATACTCCCCTGCATCACTCATGACGTTCACGTTGGGCAGGGTATTGCAGCGTAATTGGCCGGAAAAAGGGTGCAAATTCAGCAAACCCTGGCCGCTGTTACCTAAGCCGGCCAGTTTCAGCACGCATTGGCGGATGCTCCACAGCTGGGTTTCGGCTTCCAAGCGGTCGTTCTGCGCCGCAATCCACGCGTTCTCCGTGGTGCTGGAGTATTGATGAAGCAGGTTGTGGCTCCGTGCGCGCATCACCTCAATATCCAACCCGACCTTGCCCTCCAGGCTCAGTAGCACGCCTACGGTATTGCCAGCATAGGCGAGGCTGAAGTCAGGTAGATGGTGATCGGCAAAGCACGGGCGCCCGGTCGGTGCCGTAGCAATGGGGGGAAGTACCGGGATACCATACAAATAAAATATCATTTCGGCCAACAGGATCCGGCCTTGCAAAAAACGCCGACGGCGCTTGACGGAGAAGCGGGCAGTTCTTTCGATCAGGTCTTCAGGGAGCCGATGGGTATCTAAACGCTCTGCAACCGCATCCCATCGGATAAAATGACAAGCCATTGTTCACTCCATGACCGAGGCTCATAAAAAAACTGGGGGGTTAGAGTAAGCATTACGTTAAGATTTTTCATTAAGAATTCGCATGATCTTTTTCTTAATTATTCTTCTGTTGAATGAAAAAGCAGCGTAGTGGCAGGAGTACGGTGCGGGGCAGGGCTGGGTAAAGCTAGCGAAACTAGCACTTTGGATGGTTGATCACCATCGCTTCTCTTATCGAACCAGATCCCCATATAGTCCACTGTCAACCGTGCAGCAGCAATAACACTGTTGCCTAATCCCAGCCCACTGTCAGCCTTGCGGAACGGGCTTTTAGGCCCTTTAAAATAGCGTTACTGATGGCGGGAGGAAAGCCTGCTGGCAACTGCTGTGTTACCCGCTCGATAACGGTATCAACGGATCCAGCCATTTCCGTCAGGATCCCCTCCATGGCGGCGCGCTCAAATCCTACTGTTTTGGCTGTTTGGAAGAAGTGACGTGGGAATATTTGCTCAATGGCGTACTTCTTTCCCTTGCTTCCTTTTAGGCCCATAGCGAGCTTGGCATCTTTCGGATGAAGGCCTCTGCCACCAAACACCGGGTAGACAGATAGAATGTCGTACAAGGGGGTTAAACGAAAACGCCCATCAGCTTCAATGAACACCGAGAAGTTCTTTGCATGTCCATCGGTTGCGGCTAGCAACCAGAACAATACCTGTGCCTTCATGAAATTATAGCGATCCTTTTCCGCTGTCACCGAGCCAAGCAGATATTCCATGATCTCGCTTATCCCTGGTCCCCCCTGATTTTCGTATTTACGTGCCGAGGGAACATTTAAAACCTGGCAGAAATCTTCTTGGGGCAGTCGCATGATCCAACTGCCGTCTGAGGCATACCGGCGGTCAAAGCGTTCCACTGCTAAGGCTTTTATGTCACCCACTTGCATAATGAAGCAATGGGGGACTGATAATCCAAATTCCTTGGCCAGTAGAGCGCAGAGATACTCGTTTTCGACACTGTCTGACAAGTCGATACTGTATGAGTGGCTTTCTATTTTTCCGATGGGTAGCTTAATGATATGGGTGGTTGGTGTGGCTGCGATCGGTAAACACCAACGGTTTTCGAGATAGAGGAGAGCCGTCTTTTCTTGGGCCCCGGCCAGGGAAATTCGGAAATCTTCAACATCCTCAATCATGCCCAGAGGGGCACCAGCTTTGTAGCCTGTAAGTATGCTTGCCAGTTCTTGGTTGGATAGCGCTTTATAGTTTATGGTGCGAATGTCCCCCGGGTCTGCATTTTGTGGCAAGAGTTGCAGGGCACCAATGGTGTCAGCACCGATACGTGCCAAAAGGTCGAAGGGTTGAGTCGAGTCAGCACTGTAGCGCGCTAGGATCCTGTCCCGGATCTCAGGGTTGTCCGGCAGCAGGTTATCGAAGAAGTTGTAGACTTCTGCCCCTTTGTAAGGCCGTCGCCTCAAGGGCATGGAGAGCGATATAGGACGGCTTCCAGGTTGGTTAAGCCAAGTGTCCACGTATTGGAACATATGGGCGCCAGTGCCCTCACGGCTGAAAATCCCTACCTTATAACCATTCATGTAGGCATTTAGGTCAGCCATTACCACTCCTCTTTCCAACCATCGGTACTTTTGGTTTCGCAGCTCTGGCTACCTCTGGGTTTTACTTCCAGCTCCAGATTCAGCGCAGACAGGATTTTGAAGAAAGTCTCTAATTTGGTCGTTCCCGGCTGGAGTTCAAAGTTGGACACGGTGTCTTGACGGATCCCAACCCTACTGGCTACTTTTTCTTGTGAAAGATTTTCTGCGAGGCGGACATCTCGCAAGTAGATGCTGAGCTGCTTGGCATTGGTGATCTTCATGTCACATATCCTGTTAACCAGATGGCTCTACTTTACACGCTTAAGCAGGTAAATCAATTTTACACGCTATAGCAGGTAAATTAGAGTTTACACGCTATAGGGGGTTAAACTTTTGATACACGGTATAGCGTGTATCTTTGTTACTACCTGCCATAGCGTGTAATTTTTAAGTGACTCCCCCCGCCG